>Ga0214168_1000009_pt1 | contig 81392 bp, 102 predicted proteins | sample LakMenepilimnion_FD_153002 | JGI IMG/M metagenome (GOLD analysis project Ga0214168, IMG submission 153002) | Freshwater microbial communities from Lake Mendota, WI - Practice 29OCT2010 epilimnion v4 | ecosystem: Environmental > Aquatic > Freshwater > Lake > Epilimnion/Euphotic zone | place...
TAAAGAGTAAACTTTTTAAAAAGTGGAAATTGTGTCATTTATTTTTAAATATGTTAATTATTCAGCAGATTCAGTAACCATTTCTTCAACTACTTCCATCATCTGAATGTCCATAGATAAAGTAACGTTCTCACTTAGCAATACACCACCTGTTTCCAATGGTGCGTTCCACGTAAGACCGAAATCATTTCTATTGATTGTACCTGTGATTTCCCATCCGTGTTTTGTATTTCCCCACGGGTCAACACTCATACCGTTATACTCAGTGTGAAGCCAAATTTCTTTGGTGATTCCTTTGATTGTAACACTTCCTGTAATTGTTGTCATATCTTCAATCATCTTACCTGCGAAAGTGATTGTAGGGTACTCCTCTGAGTTAAAGAAGTCCGCCGATTTAAGATGGTTATCTCTGTCAACATTCCCTGTGTTGATTGTGTTAGTGTTAATAGAGACGAATACACTTCCGTCTTCTTGTACACCACCACCAAAGGTACTGAAATTACCTTTAACCGTAGAAATCATTAAGTGTTTTACTTTGAACCCAACTTCTGAGTGGGCACTATCAATTGTCATTCTTTTCATAATATATTTTGTTTTGTTAAAATATAGATATAATATTGGGTTAGGTAAACCCCCATTTAATAGAATATGAAACCTGAGAATGAATGTAGGTGTGGTGTGTGAGGATTTATCCCGAACCTCACCCACATAGAGTGAGTGAACTGTATTGTCCATTACTCTTTTTTAATTATACGTTCTCTCTAATTATTTTACATGGGTTACCGTATGCAACCACATTGTCAGGGATATCTTTAGTTACAACTGAACCTGCACCTATAATAGAGTTCTTACCTATTTTAACTCTGTGTAATATGTTTGTCCCCATACCTATTGTTGTACCTTCCCCTATGGTTACGTTTCCCGCAATGTTGGTGCCAGGATTAATGGAACAATAGTCACCTATGATTGTGTGATGACCAATAGATACGTGTCTGTTGATTGATACAAAATCCCCCACTGTGGTATGTGCTGCAATTGAAACCTTTGAGTTAATTAGAACCCCACGTCCGAGTTCACTCATGTGTGATATGTCCAAACCATCGTGTATAACATTAATGAACTTATTAATGTCAGGATTTATTGTCTCTATAATCTTTATCTTATGTTGAGGTTGGTATACTCCGAGAACAATCTTATCGTAGTTGTTTAAATCCACATCATCAAACAATTCTATATTGAAACCATCATGTGTGAATGTATTAATAATCGGTAACCCCAAATTGTTGTATATGTGAATGTCAGGCATTCTTCTGTTTATTGAATATAAATTATCCAATATCATTGTTATTATACTATCCCCCTTACCGAGAATTAATAATTTTGTTTCCATATCCCTTTTCTCTTAATTCCGCAGATGTATAATGTTCCATATCAAATTCATCCATCAATCTGTGGGCTCTTTTTAATAACTGCATGTTGGTGGTTTTTTCCTTACCCCTATAATATAAATTATCTTCCAAACCTATTCTGATTCCATCAAAATCCAATAACCCATAGGTCATACTCTTTAACTGTTGTGAACCTATTCCACCCAAACACGTAAATGAGTTCGTTGGTAAGTTATTTTTAATTGTTGATAACGTACCAAATTCACATTGACCATTGTAGATATTTCCCAAAATCATATTGATGTGGTGTGGAGACTTTAATATGTTCTTTGAAATAAGATAGTTTGTATAGTTTAACATACCCGTATCAAAACATTCTATCTCAGGTTGTACCCCGTATTTGTCCATCTCATTAATTAAAGACAATATCATCTCAGGTTGGTTAACCGATGTTCCTGATGGGAAGTTTAATGATGACATTGTTAGTGAACCCATGTCAGGATATAATTGTAGAACCTCCGCTCTTTGTGATAGTTCAGGGAAATTCCTACCTGTTAATGAAACGCAAATCAATAACTCAGGACAATACTTCTTTATCCCCTCTATTATCTTCTGATATACTTCCTTCTTGTATGTATTTTCTAACGTAACCTCATCCCTTGCATGAAGATGAACAATGGATATACCAATCTCATTTGCACCTATTACCTCATCCACAATCTCACTTGGAGTTAATGGAGCAAACGAATTAATCCTCGTTGTCTGAGTACCTGTTGGAGTAAAATTAATTATTTTCTTCATAAATTAGGTGAGATTTTAATTTAAAAATCTCTTTGAAAGTATCATCAAAATGTTTTTCGTATATTATTTTTTCTGAATTATCAATTCTGATGGTTTTTACCTCATCCATAGGATACAAATTTTCAATATACCAATGGTTAGGTTTTACATTCAAGGTATGCACTTCGGAATTATTTATAATAACAATTACAGTTTCCTCTTCAATTTTTTGTGAATTGTAGAAAAGTTTGATTTTGTTGTCTTTTTTATCATAAAAAAGAGTATAATGTAAATTTCTTTCGTAAAAATGTTCTCCCTTTTTGAAAAAACCATTGAGTTCAGATTCTTTTCTAAACAAAACATTTGTGTGATTTTTGAACTCTGTTTTGGTAATATATTCCAAATTTACATTCTGTCCAAAATCTCTCATCCTTTTTTCAATCTCATCACGATTATAATCGGTGAACAATCGTGGTAATTTGTCAACCCTTACAGACTTTAAAGACCCAAACATAAACCCATCACTGTCACCAGTTGTTGTGTAAAGAATTGAGTCATAATTTTCTAATAACTCATTGTGTTGTTTTAAAATTTCTAAATCAAGGACCTCACAATCATACTCAATGTGATGTATATTTTTATATCCAAAATTGATTGCAATTTGTGATGCGATTGAAAACATTCTGTAGATTGCAAACCCATAAAAGTTTTTTATGAAAAAAATGGATTTTATGATTTTGTCACCAAAAGAAAAAAAGAAACCAGGAGGTAATAAATCTACGTCCTCAGAAGTATCATTCAAATAGTCGTAGAAATAAAAATTACATTTTTTTTGAATATGAAAAGGAATATGAGTGTGAGATAATAAGGCAATGTGATATCCACTTTTTGAAACAGAATCAATACACCTCTCAAGAGCTCTTTCTTGTTCTTCCGATGGACAATGAGCCGTTATAAAAATCAAATCTTTCATTCAATAAAAAATAACAAAATAACAAATTCTGTAAATAAAAAACCCCCACTTTATGTGAGGGTCTATTTTATTGTTTGTTAAACGTGAGTGTTATATCACCACCACTTTCAAATTCATTCCACGCTAAGAGTGTTTCTCCACCGTTTTGTGTCTGAGTCCACGTCTTACCGTTTGCGTCCGCAATCATCTCAATAGTTTGGTCATTGTCCGCCATCCATCCACGGTCCACATACACTCCCGCCTCAGGACCAAATGAAAGGTTACCTTGCATATACCATACATTCTCCTGAACCCAAAATAAAAGACTCTTGGTGTTGTGTACCTCTGTTGATGACCACGACACTTGTGAATTCGGTCCAATTGTTTGATTGCCAGGTCCAACACCATCAATAGTTAAATTGTATTCAGTGTTGTTGTTAATTGTAATATTTGCTTGCCACATAATAATTTTTATTTATAAATAGTTTGGAATATGAAACCTGAGAATGAATGTAGGTGTGGTGTGTGAGGGTTTATCCCGAACCTCACCCATCGAAATGAATGAGTTGGTTTCATATTTATCACATATTTATCACATATGAAGTATATCATCACCGAAAGTAAATTAAACGAATATATCCTTAGTGTCATTGAAGAAATGTTCCCTGTTGATGATATTAATTATACTGAAGCGTATGACGATGATGGGAATCCTGACGATACTGCCTATGTGTTTTATCTTGGGGATTATGAAAATGATGAAGTTATCTTCAGATGGTATAGTAAGGATTATTGGGATGGTCCAGACGAAAGTACAGTTGATTATAGGATTAGACAATCCCCACTTTTAGTTTTTGAATCCAATAATACCTTTTATGAAATAAATTCTATGTTCCAAAATTTATGGAAACCCGTATTTATTAAATGGTTTTACGAATCATTTTCATTACCAATTAAAACAATACTTTAATATGAATTACCTCATCACCGAATCTCAGCTTGAATCTTTGGTAGAACAAAAATCCCCGAACAAAAACTTTGATAGATACAAAAAGATTATTATGAAAATGTTCCCTGAGATTACTATGATGTTCTTAGGTGATAGTGTGGAAGGTTGGAGTTCATCTGATAATAAAGCATATCAAAAACAAATTATTAAAGTTGTATTTGACCCACGTAAAATCACTCAAGGTGAATACTTTGATGGATATTCTTATGACGCATATGAATCGTGTCGAAAAGTCCGTAAATTTATGATGTATGACCTTAATATGGACTTTGGTCGGCAGTGGGATTTAGATTGTTATCAAATCACTCTTAAAAAACTCTAATCTTTCTGATGCCGGGACCGAATCTTCCCCTACCCCTTCTTTGGTTATAATCCCCACAATATCTGATAACCTTACGTTCATCGTTACCTTATTGTCAGTTAATCCTACATATAATTCAGGGTTGCCAGGAACTACATAAAAATCCTTTATGGTCCATTCCTTTTCGTTGTAACTAATCTTCTTACTTATGATTGGAAATGCGTCTCTCATAAAGATTAAATATCTTTCTTGAGTCTAAATGTACACGCAGGTTTTCCATTAATTAGTGGCATTCCGTGTTCATCGTATGTGATTGACTTAACCACAACCTTTTTGTTCTTAAATCTACCCATAAGAACCGTGTCCCCCACTTTGATGTCAATCTTAATCATTGATTAAACTGTTGGTCCACATCCAGGATTTTTGTTTGGTGAGGTACATTTAACACCCGTGTAAAAGTCAAACTTCTGTGGTTGGACTCTTATGTTATCCCACTCACCGAAATACTCTTTAAACTTACCGTTCTTAATCCTCTCCCTTATCTCATCTAATTGTGGTGTGTATTTGTTTTGTTGTTTGGCACCATACATAACACTCTCTATCTTTGCTTTGAAGAACGCTCCTGTGGGTCCGAGTTCTACAGGTGTTGATTGTGAAGTATCTTTGGTATCATAAAACTTACCGTTCTCACCTTTAACATAGTAACCTAAAAGACTATCAATATCTTTTTCTAATCCACTTAAAACAGTTACAGGGTCTTTACCTTGTTCAGATATTACACCCATAACTTCCTTAATTCTTGATATTTGTTCTTGTAGGTTCATATTAACAATCTCCTATACCATAAAAAATGCAGTCAATAAGTTCTGCATCATTTTTATCCCATATGTAAACCATAGAATCATTATCATTCATTCTATCCCTACATAATCTATGGTGTCCATCTATTACAATTAGTTTTCCCTTGTGTTTGTATAAATGAATATCTTTTTTATCATATGTTTCATCGGACATATCATTTACGTAGTCCATATTAATATCCTTTTGAACACTATAAACTTTCTTTGTTGGTGACAATCTTTGTTTTTTTGGGTTAAGTGTGTGTATTAATTCATCACTATCATTTACCACCATATCAAAAATGTTTGTGGATTCTAAATCTTTTTTTAATTCAGGTTCGTACATAATTCCACAGTCTTTATGACTTTCGGTTATCATCCCCATCATTGATTGTATTCTTGATATTTGTTCTTGTAGGTTCATTACTTTTTATTCTTAACACAGTTAGGATATCTTTTACCAAACATCGTCTTCATACCTTTTTGAGTATATCCTTTCCAACATCTTTCAGTAATCTCGGTCTCACTTAACGAACCTTTTAATTCATCTGCTTGTCGAGCTCGTAATTTCATCAAATACATTCGTTCAATCCACTCATCAGGCTCTTTTTGAAGTTCATCCTTCTTAAATAAAGTATTTGGAATAATAAAGTCAATCATTTCGTCTTTGGTAATACCTTCAGGTTTTGTTGGTGGTGGAACACACACACTATTCATTTCTTGGTCTACAGATATCTCATCAACATCAATATCATCCCTACCAACTATTTTATTTACCTCATCCAATTGTGTATCTTCAAACCACTGAAGCATCAAGTGAGTCAAATAAGTCCCTCTAAGTGATAGAATATTTAAAGTTTCTTTGAACTTACCTTTTGGTATAAATAACGTTCCTGATATAAATGCTCGTTCCATCATTTTTCTTGGGTCATCCCACACACTTTCATCGTTGTGGAAAAATAATGCCAATTCCATTATAATTTTCCCGTCCTTACACCATTCCAAATCGTATCTTGTCTCATAATGTTTTATAAGATATACATTGGAACCCTCAACATACTTATTCAGAATGTTATAAACCACTTTTTCTATATTAGGCGTAGGCTTAGTATATTTGGACCTAATCTGTTCCATCAATATTTCTTTAACACAATTCGTCAAGTTCATAATAATAAATACTTGGTTAATATTTATATTAACAATAGCCACCCTGTTATCAGGGCAATTTAGGACCGTTACCGTTTCGGTAACAAAAAAAAGGGGAATTCGCTACTCCCCTTTTTATTTTAAACTCTCAGGTAAATAAAGTAATGTTGGGTTTTTCTTTTGAATATCAACATCAGGATATCTTTCCTTGAATTTCATTGTATTGAAGGGTTGTGTGATGATGTGTACCCCACTCCTTGTTTTAATGTATGTCATAAATGTATCCCTACCATCTTCCTTATGTAACTCATTAATGAATTCTCTCATAGAAGTGTAATAACTGTTATGTGCAAAGTTATCAAGACTTACATTGTCAATATCAATAACCCAACGTTTCTCTTGTGTTTTAATTTGACCAACAACAGAATCAAACAGGTGTTGTTGTTTTAGGTTTCCGTCCTGAATTCTTTGAGCAAGGGCGACCATCATATTCAATGATACATCTTTGTGGTTTTGCTTTTGAACGTGAATATATGCACGAGCTTTGAACATCTCACAGAGTTGTTTAATCTCTTCATATCGTTTTTCAAGATACTCAATACTACTAACACAATATGTTTTAATAGTCCTAACCGATTGGTGATTATCTCTTTCACCTTCAGGTTGGTCTTTCTTTCTCTTGAAGACATAGAGCATATAAAAATCACCCTCGTTTTCGAAGTTAAGTAGTTGTTTTATTTGTAGTATATTATCTATCATAAATTATTTTATAAATGTATTATAAATTGCGGAGTTGGCAATAAAAAATGCACACCAACCTAAAATACTCATAACCACCACATATCCAACATAAAGTTCATCTTTATTGTCGAATTGAAATTTTAAATATTCTTTGAATGATTTCATATCAACAAGTTTACTGACGGTCCAATGCATCAACAAAACCTCCAATACACCAACTAAAATTAAAATAAACAATACCATCATTTCCATATTTTTTTCCATCGGTTTTTAATTTCATCACCGTAACAAATAACAACCCCCAGTAAAAATATACCAAGAACCGTCCCTATAATTGTGTAAAAGTGTTCAGGTCTCATAATCTATAATTTAAAAAAGTTTATCGTACAACCATCTGAATACATAATCGACTCCTCTAAAGATAACGTAAACAAGACAATAAAGTAGGAGGAGGTAGATTAAAATCATACCACAAAGATATAATCTTATTTTGATATAACCAACACGACCACTATTTATTTTTAATGGATAACGCAATCGTCATAAAAAAACTACTACTAGCCCTTTTGAGGAGACAGTACCCCGAAATTGTTGATGTCGTAGTTAGTGTTAGAAAGGACCCTATGTTAGAATATCGCACAGATTATTTTATCTACATTGGAGTCGCTTATAAGGACTTGTTAAATATCAATGCAAGTAAAATGATGAACGATGCCAGAGAAATTGTTTACGATGTTGCAGGAGGAAGAAATAGTTTTAATAGCGTTTCAATTCAAACCTATGACCCGAATAATTAAGTTGTTGAATTAATCGACTCAGCAATCATCTTTTTAAATTTTGTCGTACTCCATCCGTGAGAACGATTTAAATAATGAATGTCAATTGGAAGTTCCTTACCAGTAAAGTCTTTATCTTTGTAATCATCACCCAGGAATCTCACACCAGGACTTACTTTCAAAATAAGTTCAACCAATTCTTTTTCTGTTGTGTAGGTTGAGACCTCATTAACGTATTTAAGTGATAACAACATTTTGACTCTCTCCTCAACACTTAGGATTGGTTTTAACTTCTCAGGTCTTTCGATGGTTGGGTCAGTGTGCAACAACACGTGGACCCAATAACAATGTTCTTTCATCTCTTTGAACATCTCGATATATCCAGGATGGATAACATCAAAATTACCAGCAATCACACCAATACTATACTTCTCACTATTTGGTTTCATAAAATAAAATTAAAAATGGTTCCTATAAAAATAAATTATGTCAGGAAACCTCTCAAATATCTTTGCCGTGACATCACATAACCACAGGTCTAAATTATAATCTATCGAGTAAATTGATGGTAACACATACCAAGCACCACCAATTTCTTTTTTACCGTCTTTAGTCTTAATCAAAGTGTATGATGCTTTCATTTTCTCATCCGACAAGGTACACTTGAACTCACTATCACCTTGAGCAATTAATTCACAGAGATAGTCAGCACCTGATATCATCTCGAGTTCGTCAATATCACCTTCCCATTTGGGAATGTCCACAAACCATCTGCTTTCAGGGGTTTTATAAAATCTATATGTTACTTCCATATTCTTGAGATTTGTTTTCTCAGAGGGGTTTTTATAATTATACATTATTAAAAAAAAAGTTTCAACTTGTTTGGGTAGATTAAACGGTAAAAACTTATATTTGTGGGTATTTATCTTTAACTATGAGTGATTACAGACAATATATTACGGAATCCGTAAATTTGCGTGACTATTTAACAGATTCTGATTACGAGATTATATTTTATGATATGTTGAGGGATTTTGCCTTCGAGAGAAATCCAAAGTTATCTCGTAGAATCAATATGTCATATCTAATGACTAATTTTTTAGATAGTTTTATTAAACACTATAATTTGGATAAGAATAAAACACGTTATAGTCCAAGAGGTATTCCTGCAATTTATGGTCGTGAACTTTATGACGCAGGTTTATATGAAGTATCAATTTATTCACCTGAGAAAAAATTTACAGACACGTTCAAAAGATATTTAAATTGGTCAATATCAAAAATGAATATACCTAAAGAAGTTAATTACACCGTAACTGAAGAAATACCTAATAATGTAGAATTCCGTACATTTATAAATTATGAAGATATTGTTAAATCAGGCCAAGTAAATCCCGAAATTTTAAAATACACGTCTCGTTCATATTCATCTCCATTTAACAAATTAGTTAGTGACTTGAAGTCTGAGCTAAACCTAAAGAAGGGTAACCCAACTGAAGGAGGTATACAATTTAACGTATACGAAACAGAATATACTGGCCGTCAGGAGTGGACTCAAAAATTCCTTAAACAACTTAGAAAATTTGTCAAGTCAAACGAGTTTTTAAAAGACAAGGTTAAAGCAATTAAACTAAAAGAAAACAACTACAGAATGGACCTCGACATAATTTTAAATAACCCTGACCAATACACATCTTGGCATAGTCGTAGTGAAAATAGAGAAAAATTACAAAATATTTTCACCGTTATTAAAGATTACATTGAAGGTGAAGGATATAGTTTATCAGTATTTGAAATAGATTCACCTACTATGAGAAAACACTTTTAAATAAAAACCCCCACTTTAAGTGAGGGTTTTTTGTTTTACCAAGATTCAACATCAGTTAAATCAATTTCAACCTTAGCCAGGTGACTATAAACCACAAGACCATTTCCAATTCCTGTTGGAGTTATTTTCCAAGTGAATGTACCATATTCTCCATAAATCGCTTTAATGTGTGATAACCATTCGTCATACATTTCCTGTTGTTTCTCATTAAGTTCCTCGTGAATTACAGTTTTTCTTATTTTATTCTCTTCCATCACTTCTCGTTTAATAAGAATTTATTACTGATTGCTTTGAAACTTATTTTGGTATCGTAAGACCTAACCACAACACCTTCACGTTCAGTATTCCTGTTTAATACGGAACTACCTTCAGCATATTTTAACATACCTTCAACAGAATTTGGTAACAAGAAGTCCATCTCCAAGAAAGGAACATAATCAAAACCACAATTCTCCATAAGGTCAACAAACTTTGGCATAGTATATCTAACACCATTATCAATGTCAAAGGCGTTGAAGAACTTTACCATCTGACCTTTAATTTTGTATGGGTTACCCTGAATACCTTCACCAATTAATTCACCTTGTAAACAAACGTTTTTGCCCAATGAACTTAACTTTTCTTCTATGTTCATTTCACGAGCAACTTTCCAAAAAGTATTACCTTCAGTTTCTAAAAGTTCCAAATTACGAGAACAAACACCAAACTCACCTTTTCTAAAGTAGAATGTTGCAGATGAACCATCCAACTTTTCAGTTACGTAAAATTTGTGTTCACTCCTGTAACACATCGCAGAGTATTCAACAGAGATGTTCTGAACCCTTTCCTCATCAGTTTTGTGTAAGAACGATGGGAACGGACCTTTGACTTTACCAGCAAGTTCTGCGGGGATTGGTGGTTCGTATTTAACGATACCCAATCTCTCGGTAACATCAAGACCCTCATAAGCTGTCCAACCAAAGTCCCCGAAGACACTCATAGGTAAGATTAAACCTTGTGAAACTTGTCCACGAAGTTTAATGGTTTTTAAACGGAAACCTTCTTGGTCACCCATTTTTTTGTAAGACGATTTACGCAAGAACTCGAAATCTTCTTTGATTGGTAGGAATGAATCAATCTCACAGTATACACACAAGTCACCAGGTTCGTATTCACCTTTCTTGGTAACAACCTTCCAACCTCCTACAACGGCAACTTCAATCGCATCGGCTCCGACGATTTCTTGGATGTCAGTAACTTTTCTAATAGACGCTAATTTTCTTTCCATATGTTTTTTTTACAAACATACGGATTTTATCTGATTTTACCAACACTAAACCCGTCGCTATCTACAACAATCCCTGTTCTTTTGAAGAAATTTTCATAGAAGTAGTCATTTAATTCATCTTGTATCTCCATACTAACTTCCCATCCAATCTCCTCATCATTAACAACATCTTTCAAATTTCTAGGTTCATAGTCACCTGTCATAACTAAACTAACAGTACCATCTACGATTGCCCAAAAATCAATTCGTTTTAAATCTTCATTTACGTGGTAGTTTTTTATTTTGAAGTCAAAGTTGTATCCACCACTTTCTACGTGATGTTTTGATAACAAAAAGTCTAAATTATTTTTAATTATATTATCAAAACCACCCAACACATTTCTAATTAAAATATGACGAGCTTTTTCAAGAGTCATCCCATTTTTACCAATAAAAAACTCTTTGAATGTGTCATCCAATAAAGGTCGTTTAGTTAAAACTCTTTTAACAGTCTCATCGAATGATGTGTCTTCATTGATTGGATTTGGTTGGTTATCGTGCCAACACTTATGACAAATGTATGTGTCATCACCACCTTCAGATATCTTCCAAGACCACCCACAATTATCACATATAACCTCACCATTCTCAACTTTTTCGGTAAGTAATGTCATAACTTGTTTTATACGTGAAATGTCTTCAGATAGTCTCATATTAATAAATATCCCTATCACCAATAACCAACATCTTTCTTAAAATGCTCAATGTTGTGTCTGTTAAAATAGTTGCTTATTACCAATCTAATCATTCCAAAATACCCCATCTTTAGAAATCTACGATTATCTTGCCCAACATAGTGTTTTGATATTTGGAACTTTTTTGGACTGTATTGTTTACTGAGATGATAATCTTCTGAGTGTTGGAGTGTTTCATCGAACCCATCTGTACTGAAGAACGCACTACGAGTTGTCATAAAATAAGTCCCTAACGCAAACGGAACTTTCTTTTTCATAATGTGATTAATCCTGTTGAAAATCTTAAATATCATTTCACATTTAACATCACCATTTATACACCTAACATTACAAGTCAACAAATCAAGGTTGTTATCCTCCATTTGTTTTAACGTGTCTTTTATTTGATTTGGGTTTAATAACGTTGAGTCAGCATCAAGGAATAAAATATATGGTGTAGTACTTCTCATCGCACCTTGATTTCTCCCGTAAGCTACAGGACCACCATTAATCAACTCAATTTTGATTGTTGGCTCATAATAAGTTTTTAAAGACTTAACTAAGTCTCTTGTACCATCGGTGCTCTTAGCGTCTGCGACAATAACTTTAGTTCCCCAAATCCCATTTTGTGAAGCGATACTTGTAATTGTAGCATCAATATACTTCCATTCATTATAGGATGGTATCACAATTGTTAGTTTATCTTTAATACTCATTCAATTCAAATTTTCCGTTATTATAAATAATGTAGGATTTGTTTTCAATCCAATCACCACAGTTAAGATAATGAACATCACTCACCATCTTATCAGATGGTTGATGTATGTGTCCACAAATCACTGTATCACATCCTCTTTTTTTCGCTTGGTAAGCCAATTGTTTCTCAAAGGATGTCATAAATTGTACCGCCTCTTTAACACTGTCTTTAAGGTATTTAGATAATGAAAACTTCATACCCATACCTTTTAGTTTTCTATCGACATAAATTGCTAAGTCATATCCCATTGAACCGATAACACCTAACCATTTCCACTTGACAACACCGTCATATAAATCACCGTGTGTTACAAAAACATTTTCACCAAACTTATATTCGTTGACGATTTTTATGTTACCGAAATCAATATCATCATACGACCTTAAGAAGTCATCGTGATTACCTGATACGTAAATAACCTCAGTCCCATTCTTTGAGTAAGATAATATCTTTCTAATCACGTTTGTGTATGATTGTTTCCAATAAAATCTTTTTTTAAGTAACCATCCATCTATAATGTCCCCCACCAAAAAAAGATATTTTGGTTCATACTTTTTAAGGACTTCAATTAGTTCTTCAGCGTTTACTCCTCGAGCACCCAAGTGAACATCTGAGATAAACAACGCATCAATTTTCATATAACATTTTCATATATTTTTGTTTAATACCAATAGCTCTCTTTTTGTCAGAAAAGCTAACTTGGTTCGTCGATACGATACTTATAAAATCTTCAACATCACTGTCTTCAATATTTTCAAATATGAACGCAAGTTCAGTGTCATTCAGTCCATATGACTTTTTTAAATATTCATCAACAAGGTCGAAAAAAAACTGACTATCTTCTTGACTAACCATTGAGTAATTCTTTTTCTCGTTTATTCATAATCTCCGACAATTTGTTTTCATAAACTGTATGAAGTTCAAGGTTACACTGATATTGTAAATCATAATCGACTTTTTTATCTCGACTAAGATTTTTATCGTATAGAGTAATCAGTCTGTTTGCAGAATGAAGTTGTTTGAAATTTTCACAAGAGTTGATTACTTTAATAACCCAGTTCTTTAAATCTCCGTAGTGATTGCTAATCATATTAGTATAAATATTAAAATTGTTAGTGGTTCCAGTAAATTAACGTAAGGGTAATATTGAATCATCTTACCTTCTATATGTCCAATCATATCATAAGTTGTTTAAAACCGCCTCCAACATTTGGATGGCTTCTTTATCCTTCTTGGTCTTAACTTCTTTACTCTTGAGGTATTCCAAAGACGCAATAACCTCATCCTTCTTACTCATATTGGTATTCGCCGGCAGGTTATGAGTGTGTCCCATAACCGAACTGTAGGTGCGTTCAGGTAGGTCACCACCTTCATAAAGAACTTTATAAATTGTTGCAGTCATCACAGGGTCCTTGATGATTCTGTTAAGGAAATAAAAGGTAAGTAGTTTCTTCATATTGCTAAGATAGAAAAAATATTTTGATTAACCAAAATTATTCTTATTCCCATCTCCAATTATGTTGGTTCTCCACCAATTGTTAAACTTGGATTTTGGGAATACTCGGGCATTTTTTTCTAACACGACACCCAAAAATGATATCAGAATAACAAACCCATAAAAAAATAAAATATAAACTAACGCGGTATTATTCATTCATTAAAGTTTAATCTCAAATCTATCTCTCATAGATTGTAATTTATCTTCAGGAACACCGTGAGCGTTTACTCCACCGTGACGATTTTCTACGATGATTGAAAACACCTTGTAATCCCAATCTTTTGCCATATCAATGTAACTCTGCATTTCCCACTCCTGTGTAAATGTATTTGATACAACTATCACATTGTTCAACCCTGCGGTGTGATTTAAAATCATTGCAGTATTAACACTGTGTTGACACCACTCGTGGGCGTCTCTCAATTTAGAACCATCGAACTTATATTCACCATTGACCATAAAGTATTGGTCAGTCTCAAAGTGAGTTCCCCCCAAGTTTTTTGCCAATGTTGATTTACCTGAACCAGGGACACCTCTAACTAAGTATAAAATCTTTTCCATAGAACAAATATAATAAAAAAAACCTGAGAAGTCTCAGGTTTTTACTTTTTTACTAATTTCTTAGCCTCTTCTATCATCGCCTCAGTACTGCTGTACTTACACGGACAAGAAGGTCTACCGTTCTCTTTCAAGATTTGTTTTGCCTGTTCAAGTGTCATAACTGTTTCCTTTTAGTTCTTTTATGTATCGATTAATAATATCGTTGTTATTACTAATTCTGTCAAGGGTTTTTTTAACATTTACCCTGTTTCTTTTTGGTTTCCCCTCTTTTCTTGCCTTTGCCATACTCATAAATATGTTAAAAACAAAAAACCCCACCGTTAAGTGGGGTTCAAGATTAAATCAATTCCATAGAATTGATTTGGTCACCTTGTTGGAGTTGGTCAATGATATCAACACCTTCAACAATCTTCCCAAAACAGGTATGATTACCGTCCAAGTGTTGGGTGTTCTGTCTATTGTGACAGATAAAGAACTGTGAACCTCCTGTGTTACGACCAGCGTGTGCCATTGAAAGAACACCTTTATCGTGGAATTGTTTTGGCGCTGTTACTTCACATTGGATTGTGTATCCAGGTCCTCCATTTCCAACACCGTTAGGACAACCACCTTGGGCAACAAATCCAGGAATCACTCTATGGAAATTAAGTCCGTCATAGAATTTCTTGTTAATCAAACTCTTAAAGTTTTCTACCGTGATTGGAGTTTCGTTGTCATACAACTCCGCAATCATATCACCTTTTGCTGTTGAGATTTTTACTTTACTCATATATCTTGTTTTTAACAATGATAACTAAAAAATATTAGTGTATCAAGACCTTCTCGGTTTTACCATTATCATAAAGATAAATTATAATTTCTTCTTTACGAACATTATAAACAGGTCGACCCATCATGTCATACATCCCAATTACTTTTGGTTCAGGTTTGGTAAATGTAATCACACTTGAAAGATTAGAACGCTTACAAACATCTAATTTCCTAAACATGAATGTGTCCTGACTAACACATTTGTTCCACCATTGAGCAACTACTAATACACGACCAGTGTCTTTAAATACAAAGTTAAAAAGCCTTGTATCACCATAACCTAAGAAGTCCGCATCTGGAAAATCATATTCCATTCCAATTTGGTAATCACTAAGTGAGTCCCACTCACTTTGAGTCATTTTAGCCATCCAAGGTCCTGAGTAGAACATTAAGTAGTAGCTCATACAAGTATCTTTTAATGGGTAACCTTTAATAGTGCTCATTTCAAATTTATACTGCTTACAACTATTTGGATACACATTCGAACTTACAGTAGCGCCTGGAAACTTAATAATTTCTAAAGGTCGGTAGATGGCCGTATCACATTTTGTACACCTGTTCCAAACCTTCAAATACATTTTATATTTACCTTTAACATTAAATTGAACTTGAATCAACCCCCTATTATCTCTAATAGTATCAGTCTTTTTGGTTTGGAAGTCGTAAACCATAAACATATAATCAACACAAGTGTCATCAAGTACTTGACCACTCACATACCATTTGTAAAGATTACGTTGATTTGATTGTTGGAGTTTTAGTGTGCTCCAATCACATTTTGCGTTCGCTGTTGCTAAGGAGACCAAAAGCATTAAAAGCGTAAATAGTTTTTTCATAATTTCAAATATAGAACATATATTTCAGAATATTGTCATCATAAAGTAAAAACCCCCACCGATTGGTGAGGGTTTCAAAGTTACTTAATCCCATACATTAGATTGGTTCCATTTCCCAGGACCGTGGACGGTACGTTACCTTTCCACTTCTCAATCCATTGTTGTTGAATCAACATAGGAGTTAGTGTTTGTTGTCGTAGTCGGTTTGCTTCCGCTTCAGCCTTAGCTCTTGTTAACATCGCCTGAGCGTTACCTTCAGCAGTTGCCACTTTAATCTTAGCCTCAGCCTCAGCTTGTTTTACTTTGTTCTCAGCCGTTAAAGCCGCTTGGACCGCGTTATTCTTAGCTTCAATTGCTTTCTTGAATGTTTCAGGGTAAACCAAGTTAGATGTAAACTGACTTAGAATAAACCCTTCAGGTTCAAGTTGTTTTACCAAAACACTTCTAACCTTCAACTCAAACAATTCACGGTTTGAAATCAATTCATCCGCAGTGTATGAGTTAGCAACAACTCGGAAAGCATCATACACAGCCGTCTTTAGAAATCCACCTTCAATATCACCCAACTCAACACGATACTTTGAAAAAATGTAAGGTACTTTTTCACGTTTAACTGAGTAGTTCAACAATGGTGATACGTGAAACTCGGAACCGTCTTTTGAGTTAACAACAAACGACTCATCGATTTCATTCTCCCTGTCCAACTTATATTCTTTGTGTTGAACGTATGTTGGGAACTCAACAATTTTTGTACTGATTGGGTTATAAAATACCCACCCTGTTACCTCAGTAACATCATCAACACCTTTACCATCTCCATAGAGATTTACCTTAACACCTACGTGTCCTGCATCAATACGTTCACATCCTGCGAACATAGTGAAAATTAATACCAAAGCAATTACGCTTCCCAAAATTTTAGTTAGATTGCTCATCTTCTTTTTTGTTTGTTTTAAATAAATTAATTAATGAATCCGCAACATTTTTAATTACATAAACTCCGCCAATAAAGGTTGCTAATAAAAATGCGAAGCCAATTATTACAAGTGCACTGTCAGGTTTATTCATAAAAATAAATGAATAGTCCATAATTTCCCACATCACCAATACAGTGATTACGATTAATGCTAAATGGAATAACGTTTTTATAAGGATATTTTTCATACTCGTTTTTTTAAAAAACCCCCCACCGAAGTGAGGGGTTAGTGTGTTGGCTAGGTTTTCTTCAATAAAGGTTTTAATGAGTTTTAAGGTTTGACTCTCTCAGTGATTTTTGAACAGGTGAACAATCTAATTTTTGAATACTTTAACGTCATCAATTATCTAATGGATAGTAGAGTTTTTATGTAACTAAATCTCCAAAAACACCAACCAAACACAACTTTCTTTTACAACGTTTTTGTCGCGTTGTATGTGTCTAACTCGTCCTGAAGAGCGTCAATCTCGTCTTCATAAGACTTAACCATTTTGTCTCGGGTGCTAGCGCTGATAACTACATTATAGTTCAACAACATTGATTCACCATAACCTCTACGACTAACGTTACCCTCTTGGGTATCCATTTTCTTCAAGGTCTTAACCAAATTTTTCAATTCAGACAAACGGAAAATCTTGTCATAAACTTCATTATTCGCCCTGTGGATTGCAGTCTTCAATTCAATCAATTGGTTAGTTTCTTCCAACAAACTCTGCAATTCTGTCTGTGGGTCATAACTACGGATGGCTCCTTCGATAACTGAGTTATCTTTTTCAATTCGAACAATTCTCTCATTGATACTTTTCACCAATCGAGCTTTTTGTTTTAGTGCTTGTTTAATCGTCATAATCTTCTATTTAAGTTTTACAAATATAAATGTTTTTTATTAACTGTCAACTTCCGTGGGGTCAATTCTTTTTTCGTGATGGTCTTTAGGAAGTGTTAACCTTACTTTTGGTCGGTCCTTCAACAAAGAACGAATCTCACTTAAATCATAAGGATATAAGTTGTTACCGTCAACCCCAACGTCCATTGCTCGTCCATCAGCAATCTTAAGATGTGATGGTAAGTGAACGTGTCCGTGTAAGTGAATTACCCCATCATTCATACCATTCCAAGACGCTATTGGATAGTGTAGACATACGATAGAAATCTTATCTACAATCTTTCCGTTGGGAATCCTCAAATCTAAATGTAAGTAATCAAAACATCCTTTGAACACCCTTTGGATGTCTTCTTTATCTCTACGAATGTGGTGGTCGTGGTTACCAAAAACTAAGTAAACGTTTTTACATAAGATTCTGTTACGAAACTCTTCAATCTTATCGAATCCACCGAAAGACCAGTCACCTAAGTGAATCAATATATCATTCTCACCAATCATCTCATTGATGTTGTTGACCAAGACATCATTCATATGGTCAAGGGATTTGAAATCTCGAGTTAGATTTTCAGCGCCAACCCATTTTGTAGTTGCGCTACAAATATTACCGTGACCATAGTGAGTATCACTGGTAAAAAATAACCGCTGTCCTTTCTCTAATACAAGTTTCATAGGACAAAGGTAAAATAAAATATAGATTAAATCAAAAAATTACGCGATTTTTTCAAACTTAGATAAAGTTTCACTTGCTTTAGAACGTGCCATACCTGATGAACCACCAGCATTCAAGTCAGCAAAATAGTTAGACGCGTCTTTTTCATTATCAAATTTAGGAAGTGAATTTGGTGATTTACCTTTTAACATAAAGGCAATTGCAACTTTGGCAGCTACTCTTGGGTCATCTAATGAATCAGGATTACCTTCAAGGTTTTCACCAACAAGACTACCATATTTTTTGTAGTTCGCTCTACCTGTTAGTCCATTGAACCCTCTACCTCTGTATTTGTATCCATCACCAGGTTCAGTGTTACCCAATCTGATACCTGATTTGTACCCATACATATATTCAAAAAAGTCCTTATTACTTTTTTTAAGTCTCGTTAACTGTCTATCACTTAACCTTTGGGCTCTTTTACCAAAAATACTTCTGATTCTATCGTTACTTGTATTACCGTAACCAATTTCAGAACCCATCTGAAAACCAGATTCTTTGGCCAAAACACTTAATATACCAATTTGAGTATCAACATCAGTAATACCCATTTTATTCATTTCATCTATCACGATTTCTACGTTTCTGCCGGCTTCACCACTATAACTGTGTTTGATTTTACCATTATCGGAAACTTCAAGGTCGTCGGTTTTAACCTCATCACCTTTTGGTTTCTCTTCAGGCGCAAATGCTGAAAGGGTTTTTAAAAAATCGGCAAGTCTCCCAATAGCTTGTTCATTTAAACCCATAAGTCTAAACTGCTTATTAACTTCTTTCAAAAGTGGTTTTGACATAGTATTTTTATCTATAAATATACAATTACAAAGTATTTATCATATATCTTTGATTCATTATGGCCGACAGGAATTTTTATATGAGAAGAGTATTGACCAAAATTGTAAAAAATATGGTTAGTAAAAATCCTGCATTCAAAAATATTCGTTCAGTTGAAATACAATTCTTACTTAAATCTCCTGTTAGAAGCGCAATGTGTGATTGGGTTTATGGTCTTACTATCAAGACATATAACGATGATGTTAACCAACCTCAAATAATTTCTCAAATAAAAGAAAGAATTGATTCTGTTACATCACAACTAACAAAAGACACTTTCTGTCTCACCGACTATTACTTCGAGTAGTCGTATTTACGAAAAATCCCATCTACCGTATGTAACGCTTGAGCAACCACTTGGTGCATATCATAATAAGCATAGGTCCCAAGTCTACCCCCAAATATGTATTTAGATTCAGACTCTGTCAATGATTTATATTTTTCATAAATCTCAACATTTTTACCGTCTCTGATTGGGTAATATGGTTCGTTCTCACCAGTATACTCACAAGAGTATTCCTTACTGATATAAGTACCTTTTTGATTCTTAGGGTCAAACCATTTATGTTCTAATATTCGAGTATACTTAGTATCAGAATCAGTAAAATTCATTACAGGGTTTCCTTGGAAGTTGTCAACTTCTAATTGGTAATTCTCCCATCTAAGACTACGATATTCCAATCGACCAAATTCGTAATCGTAAAACTTATCAATTGGTCCTGTGTAAATTATCTTATCAGATAAAGACTCAAGGATATCTCTATTCTCAAAAAAATCAAATTCAGTCAGTACTTCAATACCTGATAGTAGTTTTTCAAAAATTTGGGTATAACCTCCGTCAGGAATTCCTTGGTACTTGTCATTGAAATAATTGTTATTCCAAGTAAATCTAACAGGTAATCTTTTAATAATGGATGGTGGTAGTTCAGAACATTTCTTATCCCATTGTTTCTCAGTATAACCTTTAATCAACTTTTCATATATGTCAGTCCCTACCATTGAAAGAGCTTGTTCTTCCAAATTAGTGATAGGTCCCTTATATTTTTGTTCATCAATCATATACTGTGCCTTTTCAGGTGTGTTAACACCCCACAGTTGATTGAATGTCCACATATTGAAAGGTAATGAGTAAATCTCACCCTTATAGTTAGCCAAAGGTGAATTAACAAACTGATTAAAAGTTGCAAATCTGTTTACGTAGTTCCAAACTCTTTCATCATTAGTATGGAATATGTGAGCACCATACTTGTGAACGTGTATACCGTCTATATTTTCAGTATAACAGTTTCCACCGATATGATTTCTTTTTTCAACAACTAATACGTTGAATTTCTTACTTAGTTCGTGGGCGCAGATTGCTCCAAAGAGACCTGCCCCCACGATTACAAAGTCATAATGTCTATAGGAAGTCAAAAACGACACTGTCAGGAGATAATACAGGTTTATTAATCTTGTTCTCTAATCTTTCTTTGAACTCATACAAGAAGTTAGATGAATTAGTATAACATCTATCCTCAATCAAGAAACACAAATTAGGATATGGGTTTTCTCTACCTTCATTAATCATTTGTTCAACAACCTCAAGAGCTTCTTTGTTCCTTTGTCTTTTCTCATAAAAGAATGCCAAATACATCAAGTGTTCATTTCTTGTTGGAGAGAACGGTCCTGCAGATTTGTAGTGTTCTTCCGCTTTATCATACTCCCCTCTAAAGTTATATGCTTCACCCAAAAGTATAAATGTTAGATATGACATCTCATCTAATCTTGCAGGTTTACCAGTATTAAACCAGTTGTGATTAAGTGCTAAAAACTTATTAAAGTAGAAAATCGCTCTACGAGCATATTCGTCTGAGTGGTCCTTTCCAAATGCAAGTTCATCAGGATTTCCATAACAATCAGCATAACTCTTACCAACATACCAAAGATGATACATATCCTCATTGATGGTGTTTCCAACAACTTTGTCAATTTCTAATTCCAAAGCATCTCTCAAAAACTTTCTTGGTGCAAACCAAGTCTGACCATCATTTGTGATTAAGTGTCTAAATCCAAAAGGTAGAACCATTCTTTGGAAATTTTCACCGACTTCAGGTAAGTGAATTGTTTCGTGTCTTTTATCGTGTTGAAAAAACCAAGGTCTTTTTGCATTCCATAACCAAGTTCTGTAATACTTTGTACCCATTGCCTGAGCTGTAATGTTGAATGAATCAATTGAAGTGTCTTCCAATACAGTCCAATCAAAGTCCTCATCAACAATTAGTTGTTCATCAGCATCCATTCTCAGAATCCAATCACATCCGTGGTCAGCCTTCAAACATTCCTGTAAGGTATGGTCTCTATTCCATCCTGGATATTGCCATTCAATCTCATACAGGAATCCAGGAATCCCTTTTTCTTTGAAGTAGTTTCTTATAATGTCTTGTGTTCCGTCAGTAGACCCATTGTCCTGTATAACCCAATAATCAATATATTGGAAACAGGAGTCTAACATTCTTGTGATAGTTCTGGCCTCATTAGCCACCATCGCGTTTAAGCAAATTTTGGTTTTTTTATTCATAAATGTAATTCATTACTTGTTCTTGTTTATAGTATTTTTTGATTGGGACACTGTTTTGGAACTTTTGTGAGTGTTGTGTAATCTCATCCCAATTCCAATCAAAATAACCCATTTCTTCAATTCTGTCGTGTATTCTTTTATCATAGAAGTCCCTGATTAATCTGGCCCTACGATTAATATCTGTTGCATTATTATCAACTGTTGAGTTGTTATTGTTGTATTGTAGATATAACACCTTCTTTACGTGAATCATCTTGGTTTCTAAAAATGTACGAATAAGAATCTCCAAGTCATCAGCAACAGGTGTTAATTTATTGTGTCCTGAAATATTATGATAAACACTTCTCTCCCACATTCTAGCGTGGTTTGGCATTGTGATATTGAATCTAATTGTGAGTGGGTTTACATCAGGGTACCAATGAGCAAGTCTATCAACACCGTCAACATTTACCCAACTGTGTCCAGCATACCCAAAGTCAAAATAGTTATCGTGACGAGCATACCAATTACCAGTCCAATCGTGGTCATAAAACTTAGGTTCACCGTCCTCGTATATCTCTGAACAATCAGTATAAAGAAATCCCGCGTCAGGGTATTTTAATATTGCATCATTAGCGGTTTCAAGACAAGTTGTAACCAAACAATCATCGTGGTCCAATTCAATCAACCAATCACCATCACCTAACATAGCTGCACGATGTTTAGCCAAACCAATATTACCACCCGATAATGGATAAATCCTGTGAGGTTTTACCCGATAGTCTTTCTCCGCAATTTCAGTTATCATCTCCCAAGTTTCAGGGTCAGGCGAATCATCAACCACAACCCATTCCCAATTATCAAAGGTTTGGTTGTTTAAAGACTCATAAGTCCTATAAATCCTTTCTCCTGTTTTGTAGGTTGGTGTGAAAATTGTAAATCTTGGTCTAAAATATTCACAGTTTCTAAACACAGTCTGACAAACAATTACGTTCGCCAAAATTGCTTCATCAATCGGTTCATCATAGTGAATGTGAAATCTTTTCAAATGATAGTGTGGGATGTTTACTTCTTCACCAAAACTTATAATTAAGTCAGGTTTATATTTTGTATAATCACCAACGACATCGTTTGTATATGGTAGATTATAAACAACAACATCATCAAACAGATGTTCTTCCCAGTATATTTGTGAGATTAAGGTTGTTTCACCTTCCGTACCTAATCCATACACTATTGCTGACGGTTTTTTTGTCTTCATACGTTCAAAACATAGTTATTTAAAGTGTTGTTGTAAAGTTCATATAAAAGAAAAGGTCCTCTTTCGAGGACCAATTCACCAACCATCTTATACCCACTCCATCATAATCTGAGACTTCCCGTTCCATTCTTTGATTTGACGTTTCGGAACCCAAAACTCCATCTCTCCGATTTCCTCAACTCGTTTGAGGTATGCCTCACGGTAAGCTCCGGCTTCAGAAGAGTTCTTGATGTAAGGGATTCTCATATGCTTTGAACAAATCTTACCCATTCCTGTCAACATTGAGAACTCATCAGTCAAATCTTTACCACAACACATACAAACCTTCATACGGCTTACGGTCATCTTACCTGAGAACTTAACCGCCTTTGGTGAGATAGCCAAAATCTTAGTGATATCCAAGATTGTTGGGTTGAACTCAAGGTTGTAAGTCTCCTTCATTTGTTGACCGATTTTACGTCCAACCTTGATGGTTTCTCCTACGGTTGGAAGTTTGAAGTTGATAGTCTTAGACTTGTCTTCTTCCTTCTCGATTTGTTTGAGAGCTGCGTTGATTTGTTTGTTGGTCAACGTTCCCCACTTTTGAAGTTTAAGAGAGATGTCTTTCACGAAGGTGCTCTCACCGTTGTATTCAACGATTTTCTTCAACTCGGGACGTTCCTCAACGTTCAAAGTGGTTACAGGTGCATTGAGACATTTCTCAGCGGCTTCGACTTGCTTGGGAGTCAAACGACCCCACTGGTTAAGAGATTCTTTCATTTTAAGGATGAAGCTGTTGTTACCTTGGTAGTTACGAACTTTTTCTTGGGTAGTGATGGTGGTTGTCATATTGGTTGGTTTTAAATTCAATACAAAGATAAGGAAAGTTTTGGTTCCCACAACACAATTCAAAAAAAAATCCCCTCTTTTTTTAGAGGGGATTGTCACTCTTAGTTTTGAGTGAAGGCTTGGTCTGCCCAAGTCTTAGCTCCGAAGAATTCCCAAATCTTCATATCACACATATCGGGGAAAGACTCTCTCATTGTACCTACAGTCAACACGTCCAAGAATCCTTTGTCGATACTGTTCCACTTGTTTCCTTTGGTGGTCAATACGTTCATCCAGTTACCGTATTCGTCCTTCACTTGAACGTTAACAAGTGTGTTCTTCTTGTATCCACTGATAACTCGCTTGGGAGTTCCTTTGGTGTCGTGGATACTGATGAACCCTGCTCGACACTTACCAGCGATACGGAACTCATACTCTTTGTTCTCGTCTTTAAGGTGGTTAGAAACCGATACAGTGTGACGTTTGCTCTTTACAATGGTTTCGAAACTTCCGTAGAATACGTCTCCTGCCATTACGCCTTCAGTAACTTTGATGATAGATTTTGGGGTGGTGGTTGTGGTTGTCATATGTGTGTGTATTTGTTTTTAACACTACAAAGATAGTGATATTATCCAAACTGCCAAAACTTTTTTTAAGAATTTCTACAACTTCCGTCACAACCTTGTCCGGCACCTTCGTAGTAGTTGGTCCTGAAGTCAACGTGGGTTCCTGTTGGTACGTTTGTTTTTCTACCACATTGGATACAAACTTCAAACCCATCGATACTGTTACCTAAACTTGTAACCATACCGTTCTCGTCTATCTGTAACGTAACGTGTTCATCTCGGTTAGATTTCATTAACTCAATCTCATTCCAATATTTTTGACGAACATATTCACCGAGAGAATAATCGTTTGGGTGGGAGAGTATTTCTTTTGATGTGATTTTTATTTCCATAGTTTTTTTTGTAAAAATAGTTTTAAGTTGTTTGTATGTAAACAAGATACCAGTCTTGTGGTATTTATTAAATATCTTGAGGTAAAATATGAAATTAGATGACGTTTTAAGAATTTTCAAACATTCAGGTGGTTACCCAAACCCAAAAGCAACAGATATTTTGGATTTTATGAATCTGAACAAAATCAAGTTCGCCCAAATGGTTGCAGATAGATTTGGTGAATCAGGGGCCGATAAGTTCTTCGACACCTCAGTAAAACGTTTATCTCAAAAAGATGGTGTATTTAAAATTTACCCATATGCTCAATGGGGACAGGATAACCCAAGTTATCTTGATTTGGATTTTAGTAATTCAAATACGGTTTTAGAAGAAGTTGGTAACCCTTACATTGGTATTTTGATTGAAGATTGGCAATTAAAAGATTCTTTAGTCGAGTTTATGGATGATGAAGGTAATACTCAAACATATACATTAGACGAACTTTTTGAAGTGATATCTGATGAAGAACCTTACCAACTTGATGATGCAATAGAAGATTGGATGTCTGTCATACAAAGGTCAATTTCAAATTACTTAGGAGTTCCGGTAGTTTTAGGAAATAGGAAAAAATAAAAAAGGTCAGATGATATCTGACCTTTTCTTTTGGGACTGACAGGATTTGTCAATCGACTCCACCACCTGGACTACCAGGATTTACTTGGTAACCAAAGCTTCCACTTTGGATTTCATATGTTCTGACAATGATACCTCACCAACCGTGGGTGTAATCAATGAAGTCAAAACAATTGAATCAACCAAATATTTGTACGGAATGTGAACCAAGAAGTCGGTACCATTGAAGAAATCCAAATCTCCTTTGAGTTCCAAACAACCGTGAACCATTTTCAAAAACAACTTAAACTGAATACCGTCAACAAAGGTTTCATTCAAGAGGGTCCCGAACTTCTCGTTCTCAATCCTAATATTGTATGTAAAATTGATTTTCATACCACAAATATAGAAATAACTTTTCATATAAACAAAAAAACCCGAAGATTTTTTTCTTCGGGTTCTGGCACTTAGGTTGAGAATACACCTTCGATTAAGAATCTTTAGGGACATTATTGTTTCTTCCCGTTTCCACTACCTTTTGAGTAGTAATTCTTAGTGACGGTTCCTTAGGGGTACCATTCCTTGAGTCGTGCGGTTACTCTCTTTGTACTTGTTACTCTCCGAGGTTGCCACCCCAGTGAATCCTTGCGGGATTAGAGAACTTTCTCAAGAATCATTTGGGTCTTGGGAACCCATAATGGCAATGAACATCTCATTACTATGTAGTCACCTTTCGCCTACGACTGACAGACACTTTTCCTTCGTCTTTTAGTATTTGCATACTTCAAAATGCAAAGTTGTTGGTCTGTGGATGGTGAAAGTAGCGGTCTGCCAACCAGACAAGCCATCTTTTGAACGACTCGATACTGAACTACTCTCTGAGATATCCCTACCTCGATACTTCAAGAAATCTTCATAATTAAAATCTTGGTAGATTCTAACTAAGGTTACCAACAGCACCACCTGTACGATAACATGACTTTCGTCTTTAAGACACCTCTGATATTGAATCCCGTGATTGTAAAGTTGGATGACTTTACTTCTCACAACAATTCTACGAGTTATTCTTATTGTTCTTCCGAACTCAACTCAACGACCCACATCGCTGAGTCATCATTCCATTTTGTCTACAGTGTCACCCTCGACTACTCAGGAACAATGATATCCCGCTTGCCTACTCGAGCTCTAAGAACCGAAGTTCAAAGAACCGCAGTCTCCGTTAACCTTCGGAGACCACTTTATCCCACTTTCGTGGTTTATTTATTGACCATAGGCGGCCAATTATCTTATTTACTAACCTGTTGGTTAGAAGGATAATCAAATATGTAAAAGAACGTGTTTCGTTAATTGTTTCACAAAGTTAAGAAGATTATTTTAATCTGTCAAGCACTTTGTAAAAGTTTTTTTTGTTGCGGGAGTCGGACTCGAACCGACGGCCTCAAGGTTATGAGCCTTGCGAGCTACCAACTGCTACCACCCCGCGATATATTTTAAAGAACGTGATTCGAAAAAAAATCCCAAAACTTATATCCTCTCGAACACTCATTTTGGGATTTGGGGTTTGAGGATTCTACTCCTCTTCTTCCGAGTGTCTCACAAACTTACGAACAAATTTTGGACTTGTCAAATTGTTTATGAAACTTTTTTTGGGGGTATTATCTACCTTTCGGTAGAGTTTTATAAATATATGCTAAAATTGGAAAAAACCAAGTCTTACAGTATATTCATTAACAATTTATTTAATTTTTCTCCTGTTTCAAGGTTTTTTACTTGTTTTTTGGTAAAATAACCACATTCGGTGTGTTCCTCACCGTCTTTGGCACTCTCCAAATCAGGTATAAGTTCCGTATCGCTATTGTATTCATATAGATACATTAGTCCCTTGAAGTGTTTACCATCACGCGTAAATCTTGGTAACATACCAGTGAACTTTAAGTTATCAGGATTCAAATCTAAATCAGTTTCTTCTTTAAATTCTCTAACAGCTGCCACCCTTGTCTCTTCCCCCTCTTCAATTTTTCCCGCAGGAACAGACCACATACCAGGGAAACTACCCTTCTTATTTCTCTTACATAGTAAGCATTTGTCACCAACTTTGACTAGTACACCGACGTATCTTTTGTAATCATTCATATTTATAGATATCTATGAGAGTAAAAATAGGTGAAAATATATTCAATGTGAAGATTAGACACGACAATAAAGGTCGTGCTATGGGTATGATGGGTCGTAAATTTACTGACGAGTATAACGGTATGTTATTCTTTATGGATGAAGACTCAAGTTGTTTTTGGATGAAGAACTGCGTCATTCCTCTTGATATCATATTCATTGATAATAGAGTAATAACTAAGATACACCACGACTGTCCTCCTTGTAAAGAAGATGACTGTCCAAGTTATTGTGGAAAGGGTGGAATGATTTTAGAAATTATGGGTGGTTCTGCAAAAGAACTCGATATCAAAAAAGGTGATGAGATTAAGATTCTTGTTGACTAGCATCAATCTTCTCTTGTAACTTTCTCAAAAATTCCTCACCAATCATTTTAACAAACTTAATGTAAGGAGCGTCCTCTCTTTCAGGGTCGTATCTGTATGAACCTCTTGGTGGTCTTGTACTTCTTCCAAGATAGTTAAGTCCTGATATGTTGGTAATACATTTGTGTCCACCTGAGTTAGCTTGAATCAAGTCCCAAGCGTTGATACCAATCTTATCTAACATTTGCATTTCTTCTTCAGATAGTTGGTCGTATGGTTTTTCCATCATATCCTTAATTTTATCAAGGATTTTTTCACCACCATCCATCATCATCAACTTACCACCATAAATTGCATCGAAGTCTTTGAATGTAAATCCTACTGATTCAGGTCCAACTGATGATTCACTCACATACTTTATCGTTGATAATGGGATTGTTCTATCTTTAAGTTGTCCCTCCCATTTGGCCAGAACCTCTTGTGCAATCTCACCGAGATTAACACCTTTGAGTTCTCTATCTTTTTTGAATGGATTACAAGATGCCTGTACTAACCCTAACGGCCACATAATAATTAAGAAGTCAGCTTCAGGATTGTTTCTAAAAGGAGTGTATCGGTCATATGACCCAGTACCTTTTAAACTACCCATACCATACTGAACGATGATATTACCAATCTTCCTAACATTTGGATGACCTTTCATTGAGTCCATATAGGTCTCAGCGTTTCTTTGAAGGTCCTCAGGTTTTTCTCTTGTATTGGAACCCATCCAAGATTTGATGTTGTTTAATATTGAAAGTAAGGATGGTTCCGAATCATTAACCAAGTATTCAAGGAACCCTTTCTTGTTTTTGAACGCCAACAATAGTTTGTTTGTAACAAATCCTAACAACATTTTGTTACTAGCCAAATCTTTTTCTTTGTTAAGTCTAAACAAATAATTGATTACATCCTTGGTTGTTAAACCATATTTGGCAAAGTCTGCTGAGTCGACAGTTGATATTAATCTAATGTCATCAGCAGGAAATAATTCTTTTGGTGAGATAATTTGTGAAATGGTTTCAACGTTTGACCTTGCCTGTCTAAAAGACTTTGAAGCGTCTTTCTCAGCACCGACTTGTTTGTCGTGGTGGTCAGTGTGAATAACAAACATTGGTTTACCGTGAGCAAAATCAACTAAGACTGGCATTACATCACCAGATGCATCAGGTTTTTTAACTGAGAATTCTTTATCTCCATACTGTATAACCTCACTATCAACAACTTTAATACCATTATCTTCAAGGTATTTTTTCATTGCAATTGCAGTTGTTACACCATCCAAATCTTGGTGGAAATATATTTTAGCCTTTGGGTATCTTTGTGCCAAAGCCTTAATGTCTCTTAAACCTGATTCCTTAATTATTTTTTTCATACACACTAATTACATTGATGGTAACATACTCATAAGAACCACATCGTTAGCTCTTAACCCATTTTTAGCCTTTAAATTACACAAATGATTGAATTTATACATATGGTTCGCTTGCATCGTCATATCTTCTAATTTACTCAAACTATCACCAGGTTTGATTTTATACAACATTATGTTTTGCACACCTTCGTTTTTAATATCTTTAACTAAATCTTCTTTAGTGAAACAATATTTTGCACCGGCTTCAGTTGGTTTAGGACCTTTTTTAAGAATCTCTTCCGCTTTTTTAACGTAAAAAGATTCAGGTTGTGTCTGTTCACTAACAACCTTACGAATTAAGTTAGTTAATTCTGACTCTGTTAATCTAATAACTTTTTTCATTAGTATTTAAGTGTTAATAGGTATTTTAATTTGTTTATTAATAGTAACATCTCATCTCTCAAGTTGAGTAAGTCGCTATCAACTTTAGGGTCTAATCTGTCAGTAAGTGAAATTAAAAATTCACACGTACCATCAATAAAGCTTTGTAATGACATTGATTCTAAGTCTTGAAACATAATTGAGAATGATTCTGTAAATTCAGGTCTACCATATTTACCCATCATACCTTCAACAAAGTCATCAATGAATCCCCCCATTTTATCGTATACTTTACCGTATGCTCTGTGTTTTGCGTCATACATAGTTTGCCAATGTATAAATCTAAATTGGTTTTGTATTTGTACTAATTTTAATATTACTTCTTCTTTCATTTTAAGCCGTCATTGGTCCTTTTATTAATGTATTCATAAACATACCCATTATATCCATTTTTTGTGAACCTAAAGACATTTCGTTACCACCATCTTTAACTTCATCTGATACTTTTGGGAAATCCTCTTGTAAATATGTTTGTGCTTCAGGAGTTTTTTCATACTTCTCCATCTTGGCTAATAATTCGTCTTCCCCTCCAACTATTTTTTCAAGTTCATCTGGTCCAACAAAATTTGCAACACCTAAATAATCTAAGAATCCTAAATAGAATTTGGTTTTACCCATCAAAACTCTAATCTTCATATTACCTTTTCTCCATAGGTCCGAAACTCTTCCAGCACCTAATCCACCACCATAAAAAAATCTTTGTAAAAAATTTGGTTTGTTTAAAATTGTGGGGTCCAAGAATTTTTCTCTCTTAACTAACGACTCAAGTCCTTGAATTAGTTCTTGTTGTTGTTTAGCAGATTTAGTAGGTAATCTTTTCGCTAAAGAAGCCGCCTCAGTTCCAACACCTCTAAAAAGTCTTACCCATTCTTTGATGGTGTTTTTAAATCCTCTTGTGATGGCTCCACCAGGTATACGGTCAATGAATTCATCAACTTTTGGTGCCCATTCTCTACCTTTTCTTGCGAAAGTACCAAGAGCACCTTCACTTTTAGCAATTTGATTTAGATATTTTTGCGCTTTAACAGTATCACCAGCATCAACTGCTTTAGATACCGCTCTCATTAATTGAGGTGTTTTACCCCCAACTTTCATCGCTCCCATAACAGATTTACCTAAAGCATCACCAATGTAAGGGACAACAGAAATTAACGATAAAAAGGCATAAAGGTTATCGCCTTGTCTGTAATAAGATATTGCGTTTATTAAATCAGCAATTCCTGTTGGGTCTACAATCCCAACCAAACTTAACACATCATTTTTCCAATTGTCCTCGTTAAGAGTTTTAGTATCAGAAGTTTTTTCCAATACCATAACACTCTTAATGATTTCAAGTTGGGATTCCGTTAATATTACTTGAGGCATAAATTCTTTTACAATAAATACCAAGAAGTTAAAAAGAAAACCCCCACTTTTTTAGTGAGGGTTCTGATTGTTGAAATCGATGACTTGTTGTCTTCGTTGTTCTACGAATAACCCGACTCTGTCTCGAGCCACTTTAGAATAGTTTGGACTCAGTTCAATACCAATCCATCTTCTGTCAAGTGTCTCAGCGGCGACCAAACTTGTACCTGAACCTGCGAATGGGTCAAGAACAATGTCATTCTTATACGTAAGAATTTTGATTGCCTTGGTTGGAATATCCATTGAGAACGTGGCTTTAGTTAGACTTCGTGTGTCAGCAAAGTATTTCCACTGTCCGAAAACCAAATCGATGAACTCACGTTTTTGTTGTTCCGTATACATCATCTTTGGTCTCATATTACCATCCTTACCTTCTACTTCTCCCATTTCGCCAGTCCATTCAGGTTGACCTTTTACTTTCTTAATGTGTTTGTTTTTGTATGCCAAAATAACACATTCTTTTGGGTTATAGATGTAAGGGGCTGAAGGGCTCATCCAAGACCCCCAAGCCGTGGTACGACTTCTATGTGGTGATTCTTCTTCAAGGTCAACAACTCCGAAGAATTTGTAACCAATCTGTTTCATAATCTGCCACACTTCACTGACCATAAAGATTCTACCTCCTTTATCCTGACGGTTGATTTCGTATGGGATGTTAAGAGCAATCCTACCATCATCTTTCAATACACGGTATGCTTGTTCCATCCACGAATATGTAAATTTTACATATTCCTCCCAAACCATATCATCTTCGTGAACATCATAATCGATACCAACACCATAAGGTGGTGATGTAACAATCAGGTCCACTGAACCTTCAGGCATCGAAGCCATCACTTCAATACAATCTCCATTAATTACTCTTCCAATTAAATCTTCCATATTATAATCCTAAAATTTCAAGGGTTTTATTCACTCTACTTTGTGGTGACAAGTTTCTTTCATAATACTCCCTTGCGTTTTTAGAAATATAACTTAAAAATTCGTGGTCATCAACAACCTCTTTGAATCTTTCCTCAATCATTTTTACGTGGTGAGGTCCTGATAGTCGGTCACTGGCAACTCCATTGTGTCTTGGCATATCATCAGGATATGGAACAGAAATGTAATGTACGTTTGGAATTAACTTTTCGTGCATTTCAACTTGGAACTCAAATCTAATCAATGGCATTCCAATCGCCATACATTCAATGTCTCTATAACAAAGTTCTCCCACTCCTGCCATAGACAACGACACTTGGTAATCTATCATATCATTGAAGTATGCTTCAGGGGTTGTTGGTGTTTCGGGACAATACAACAACTCATCCGAGAAATGTTTTAAAGCGGGTCTTTGTGAAACATTACCTCTGAAATACATTAAAGGTACTTTGTTTTGAACGTGTTTTCTTTTGTGATAAAACTGTTCCAAGTCAATCAAACCAGATGGGAAATAAATCCAAGGTGAGTATTTGTCATAGTTATTATCAACGTGGTGTTTAATCTTGTAATCAATGAACTGTGAAATCAAAACCTTCTTACATAAAGGATTGTGTTTCTCATTCATAGTTGCGTAACCCAAGTCATCAGAGACACTCATAATCCAAAACTCACCAGAGTCAGCATCTTCAATAACATATTCACACTCCAACAATAAGAATTCTTTGGCAAGACCTTTTTTTAATTTAATTTCTTGTCTGTCAAAGTGAGCATTCTCAAAATGCCTGTTCTCAATAACCTCATATCGTTCTGATAGTTCTTGGGTTAACTCATCCCAAAATAAATTGTAATTACGATAGTATCGAGTTTTGTCATTTGTTGGGTTATGGATTATCAGTCTACGATGAGGTTTATCACCATTTCCACTTTTATTCTGAACCTCACGGTTGAGATACCATAGAGCTTTATTCAAATCTTGAAGTTCCTTGTCAGTCCCCTTTTTACCTGCCCTTGAAATATATTTTACAGTATTCCCAAGATTAAATCCTAAGTCCCAAGCTTCAATAACTTTTATTGCTTCATATGGATTATTCTTTCCCCCATAATGTTGAGGGTGATTTACTTGTTCACTCATATATTAATCGTTATAAATTGAACCACTTTTATTTTCAGACTCTTCGAATTGATGTTGTTCCATAATATCTTTAAGTGGTGATTTTTGAGTATCAACTTTAGTATTCATATTATGAATAATCTTATCAAGAGTTAATGCAAAGTCCAGAGTTTCGGATATGATACCAACAATTTTATATGGGTCACCATTTGATGCCGGTCTACGGTCTTCAACATAACCCTTCCATTCTTTTGATGTAGACAATGGAACTCTGATTGATGCACCTCGGTCAGCAACCCCCCAACTAAACTTGTCAATAGATTGGGTTTCGTGTTTACCAGTCAAACGAAGATTGTTATCAGAACCGTAATTGTTAATGTGTAACTGATGACGTGAATCAAAGGCGTTAAAGATGTTTTTGAAGTATTCATCACCACCTTCATTTCTCATCTTGTCATTTGAGAAGTTACAGTGTAATCCTGAACCATTCCAATCACCCATCACAGGTTTAGGGTGGAATTCAATCTTAAAACCATAGTCCTCAGACATTTGTTGTAAAATGTATCTCGACATCCACAAATCATCACCGGCCTTTAATTTACCTTTGGAGAATACCTGGTACTCCCACTGACCCAATAAGACCTCGGCGTTTGTACCTGTAATTTCAATACCTGCCAAGATACAATTTTCCATATGAGTATCCACAAATTTTCTACCGTTAACTTGTCCGTTACCTACACCACAATAGTATTTTCCTTGTGGTTCAGGATATCCATTCTCAGGGAAACCCAAAGGTCTACCATCTTTCATAATGGTATACTCTTGTTCAAAACCAAACCAAAGGTCCTCTTCTTCTTCCCCAACAAGACTTCTTGTATTTGATACGTGTGGAGTCCCATCGGGATTCATAACCTCACACAACACCAAGAAAGACCATAGACCACCTTCGTTAAGTGAGTTGTGATAAACTCTAACAGGTTTCAAAATACAATCAGAAAAATGTCCGTCAGCTTGTTGTGTTGATGAACCATCAAAACTCCACTCAGGGCAATCCTTCAGTGTTATAATATCCCCATATGGAATATTCTGAAGACCAGTCTCTTCTTTTTCAATCACCTTAACCTTACTTCTAAGATTAGGTTCTGGCTGATACCCATCCAACCACACATATTCTAATTTAACTTTCATATTATTTAATTTTCTTTTTTTACAACGTAGTAACCTTTGGAATAACTAGACTCCTCAATCAATCCTTCATCCATTAGTTTATTTAATTTAACTTCAGTTTCATTTTCAGTCTCTTTCAAAATGTATTTTGAAATGTAACTGATGTGAATTGGTTGTCTCAACTTAGAAAGTAGTGTCTTGAGCGTCTTGTCTTCCATAATTAATAATCTAAAAATTTATCATTGTCTTCCAAAAATTCTAAAAATGGGTGGTCATAATCCATATCAACCCATTTTCCTTTATTTCCATCCCATATCAAATATTCATCTGAGATATTTGTTCGGGTATATTTAAGTTCAAAAGTTTTACCCTTATCATCCTTGACCTTATATTGAGTTGTATAAGAGAATGATAGTTCTTCTGGTGGACCTACAATTGAGTATTTCATTTCTTTTTCTTTTTGTACTTTTTCTCAACACCCTCCGTTTTTTCTTTTTTCTTAACTTCGGTAATGATTGGAGCAACTCGTCCATCTTCTTTCCATTCGTTCTTTGGAATGAACTTCCAATAACCCGTTGAAACTCGTTGGTCCGCAACCTTGTCTTCAACGCGCATAATTCGTCCCACCTCGTACTGAGATGTTTCTTTGATAGCTTTAATGCATTTCATTTTTAGTAGTATTAGATTTTAAGTTAAATGTAGTAATGATTTCTTGTTCTGACAAATTCTTCTCATAAAGTTTATAAACTTTGCTTGAAAACTCATCCATAAAGATGATTGCGTCAGCCTTACCATAGAGACCGTCCAAATTGTATTTGTATAAGTAATGTAAGGTTGTTTGTTCTGAAATGTATCGTCTGTGAAAACCCATATCACAAAATTACGAAACAATTTTTAAATTATCAAAATTTTCTAACTTTTCTTTTGGGACACTTTGAAGAATATATGAAAGAAGTTTTCTTTTCGCCATTGGGATAAGCGTCTCTTCAAAAGGGAAATGTTGTCTTGATTGAAACTCAAACACAGGTAATTTACTTTGGTACACGTCTTGTTTCCAATTTGTAGATTCATTAATTATTTGATTAACTGTTCTACCATCAGTAACTCCTGAAAAAATAGACTCAAGATGTAATTTAGAGTCTTTTGACTTTTTTATCTTTCTTATTGAGTACTCCCAAATGTATAACTCTTTTTCAGGTTTACGAGTATAAACTAAGTACCCATAACCTTTGTGTAAGTAGTTCTTATTTTTTTTATGTTGTATATCTGTAGATTCGTAAACAATAGACCATATGGATTTACCAATACTGAAAACATCCATAAGTTTTGAGTTTGAGTAATATAAAGTTTTCTTTAATTCTAAACTTTGGTCTTCATTTAGATTAGGTAATTTTTTTGGGTATAATTCTTTCAATAGAATTTCATCATCACAAGTTTCGAATTTTTTATTCGTAAGTAATAATGTATTTTCTCGATTAATTGATTGGACATTAGCTAAATGAAGTGAAATCTCGACAAAATCAGGGTATATCTTATAATCGTCAAAACTACTCTCACATTTTTGTATGTAATCTAATAGCGTATATTTGTTATACTCAAAATCTATTGGTTCCTGAAACATCCATTCAGGACTCAACTTAAATTGTGTTTTTCTCTTTCTTCCCATTTACTAAATGATAATTAAAAAGAAAATTTATTAAAGTTTTATAATGTAATAAGTCTCTCCTTGGACGGTCTCTTCGTGAACCGCCCCATCATTGTGTGACATCATATCATAACTCTCATTATCGATAACAGTATCTATAAATTTTTCCTTATCAATAAAATCATCTAATTCTAATCCGTAATCCTCCGCGTATCCAGTTGGGTTGTATCTAACTTCATCCAACTTACTTTCAATCATATTTTCAATATCATCGTCTGAAAAATCACCTTCAGGATTTTCTTCTATTTCTTCTTTTTGTTCTTCTAATTCAGTAATATAGTCTTCCAATTGACTAATTCTATCGTCAATTTTATCAACCTTATCTTCATCATCAATCCCATATTTAATTTTTTCAAGTCTTTCTATCTCCCTTTGTGTTTGTAAAACTCTAGCGTCAATAATTTTAATAGTTTCAACTTGTTTTGAATCTAATTGTCTTTGGGAATCGTCTAAATAAGCATCAGGCTCTTGGTAAACGTCCTGATTGAAATAATCATCAAACCAATTAAGTATTTCATCCTCATTAACCGCATTATCCTTAACCCAACTAGCAAACCCATCATACCCTTCAGTATCAACCATATCCTCAACATACTCTCTCAACGCATCATCCATCTCCGTCTCGGTACCCACAGTATATTCATCACCATATAGTTCAGTTGCAAATTTTTGCATTCCATAGTGTTGGGATTCCAAAGGTATTAAATCGTAAACGTCTTTATATTCTTTAAACTCATCTAACTCTTCTTCTAATTGTTCAATCTGAGATAATAAATCATACCTTACAGTATCAGAATTTTCATATTCTTCTTGAAGTTCACTTATTCTTTCTAAAATATCCGTTCTTCTTTCTTCATCATCTTCACTCATAGATTCGATTTCTCCCTCTGAAACCAAATAATCAAAAAGTGCGTGTGCCATCAATCCTATAGTTGGGCAATCAGGACCTAACTCCCACTCTTTATCAATTCTTCGTTCATTTGCTTCTTCCATAGACAATCTTTTTTCTTGAGCAATCCTTTTTTCTTGTTCTTTTTTATCAATATCAGTCTTTGTTATGTAGTAATCTAAATTACTCATTTTGTCTTCATATTTTCTCTCAAGAAAACTAATAATAAACGAATACACAACATTAAAGTTTGGTATAGAATTTAAAACATCCTCCATACCAACTCTCACATTTTTAACATAAAAATAAGGTTTGGAGTTTCTAACAAAAACAATTGTTATTTTTTCCTCAGGATTATTTTTATTAATTAAATAGACAATTTTTTTGTCCCCATATTCCCCATATGTTATGTTAAACGAGTTTTCACTACTAACGTCGACACATCCTACAGAATCTTTACCATAATAACAAGCGCCTGATTGGGTAGATGGTGAAACAATCAATAATTTATCATCTTCAAATATTATGGACTTGTTATTGGTAGTGGTCATATTGTTTAGATATTGACCGGTAAAACTATCTATTTGGTTTTTTAAATCTTCATATGAACCAAACTTATTAATGTCAGTTGTTTGTAAAACACCTTTAAGTCTTTCAAATTTCTGTGTCAAATCAATAATATTAATTAAGTTAATATTATCCCCTTCTTCAGGGAATTTGTTTGCAACCCAATCCCAATACTCAGGTTGGATGTATTTTACTATTGACGATAAGAGTGGTAAACTCAGTTTGTCCTTATATTTTGTTGTAAAATCAGACTTACTTTGTTCTTTTAATAACTTACGGATTGACATTATTTTTTATTTGATAAATACTTTGATTGATTTATATTTCTACAAGTTTACTATTTATATGTAATAAAACTCCAATACTACAAAATTATGGGATGTGGTTGTAAAAACAAAGCAAACAACAGTACTAACACTCAATCAAGTCAACAACAGACTCAAGCAACCGCTCAAAGAGCTCAGTATGTTCAAGAGACTGTTAAAGATGCCATTAAGAAAACAGTTGAGAAATATTACAAACGTTAAGTTGTAATATGTTAGTAAAATTAAAAGGGTGAAGAAATTCACCCTTTTTTTATATTTATAAGTGATGACAGGGAAATTACAAAGATTAATCGACGATGTTAATAATGGTAAATTTGATATTATCAAAGATTTTTTTGGTGATATGGAAACTTTTTTGGACTATCTTGGTAAAAAAGGTTTGATACACGAATTAGACCTTATTAACAACGAAGAAGAATTCGAATATGAAGTTAACAAAATAGCCCTCGCAATTAAAGAACATAATCCCGAAAAATTTAGAGAATATGTTTTATCTTCATTAAGTGATGTTACTTATGAAAATGGTGAATACTATGTGACTTTGAATGATAAAAGTAGACTCGCGTATCTTTTTTGTGATGATAGAAGAAATGGTATGTCTCAATCAACAATATCAGAGATACTAGATGGTGAATGGGATTTTGATTTTTGGGATACTACCGATAATGTTTATAGGGATGTTATTCAAGAACTAAATAAGGATAATCTTACTTATTTATCAAAAAAAATAAGTAACGAATTATCTGACGTTAAGGTAGAACCTGAAACAGAATTGTTAGAAGAAATTGCCGAGGAACAAGGTCATCCTGAATATGTAACCTTAACCCCCGAGTTGATTCACGACAGAATATTCAATGATGAGGATTCAACAGAAAGTATTTTGAATGAAACCGAAAACATTAAATCAGATTTACACTCATTACATAACAGAGCATATGCAAATGCTTATGAAGATGAGGTGTATAGTGGTATAATGGATGAACTTGAAACATTTTTTGATATGCGCCATTCTGATTGGATAACAGTTCCAAGTAGTGTAAACCCAAACAAATCTTATACCTATTTCAAAGTTAAAATAAATAATTTTGATTCAGAGATTTCCGATTACCTTAATAACGCGAAGAATCATAATGAACCATTAAGTAATTATGGTGACTATCTTAGTATTTTGAGTGAAAATATTAGTTATGGTAGTGCCAATTGTTTGGTATATTACACGCCTGATTATGCGGATTGGCCAAAAACAAAAGAAAATATTAACGAACTTTTTGGTGACTATTTTTAAATAATCCCCTTTAGTTTAGCTTTATCCAAAACTTTTTTAGCTCTCTCTTCAAGAGATGTTATTCTAACCTCTTGTTCTTTTAACGCTTCAATGTTAACGGCAATCATTTCTTTATAATTCATTGTTAACACTTTACCTTCAGTATAAATAACTTCAGGAACATAAGGCAAAACTTCTTGAGCAATAAATCCAATAGCTTTTTTGTCATTAGAACTATATTCTTTACCTCTCCATTTAAATGTGACACCTCTAATACTTAATATCTTATTTAGAGCATCACCGATAGGTTTAACATCTTTTTTCAGTCTTTCATCTGAAGGACCTGTTGGTCCTTGTGGACCTTGAGCTCCTTGTGCTCCGAATGTTGAACTAGCACCTCCTTGAGCCCCTGGTGCTCCTTGTGCCCCTGTTGGACCTGGTGTTGCAGAACCTTGAGCACCTGTTGGTCCTTTAAGACCTGTAGGTCCTTGTGCACCGACGGCTCCCTCAAAACCTTGTGAACCTTGAGCTCCTTGAGCCCCTGTTGCACCTTGTGCACCTTGTGGTCCATTAGGAGACGTTGGCCCTTGAGCCCCTTGAGCTCCTTGAGCTCCAATAGCACCTGAATTTCCTTGAGCGCCTTGAGCACCTTGAGCGCCGGCTGTACCTGAACCTTGAGCACCTTGAGGTCCTGTTGGTCCTGTTGCACCTTGAGGTCCTGTTGGTCCTGTTGCACCTTGAGCACCTTGAAATCCTTGACCCCCTGTAGGTCCTACGGCTCCTTGTGAACCTTGAGCCCCTTGAGGTCCTGTTGGTCCTGTTGCACCTTGAGCTCCTTGAGCTCCAACAGGTCCTTGAGCACCTGTGGCTCCTTGGAATCCCTGCTGACCATTAGGTCCTATTCCACCTACGTCCCCTTGAGCACCTTGCGCTCCTTGGAATCCTTGTCCTCCTGTTGCTCCTTGAGACCCTTGAGCACCTGTTCCTCCTTGAGCTCCCTGAAAACCTTGTCCTCCTTGCGCCCCTTGTGGACCTTGAGCTCCTGTGGCACCTTGAGCACCTTGAGCTCCCTGCCCACCTTGCGCTCCTTGTGGACCTATTGCTCCTTGGAAACCTTGTGCTCCTTGAAAACCTTGTCCTCCTTGAGCCCCTTGAGTTCCTGTTGCTCCTTGAGCACCTTGAGCCCCTTGTGCTCCCTGTCCTCCTGTTGCGCCTTGAGCTCCTTGTGCTCCTTGTCCTCCTGTTGCTCCTTGGACTCCTTGTCCACCTGTTGCTCCTTGCGCACCTTGGTTACCAACAGCACCTTGAGCTCCTTGGAAACCTTGAGCCCCCTGACCTCCTTGTGCACCTTGTACTCCAACAGCACCTTGAGCCCCTTGTGCTCCTTGGAAACCTTGTCCTCCTTGAGCACCTTGAGTACCTGATATACCTACAGAACCTTGAGAACCTTGAGCCCCTTGTCCTCCTTGAGCACCTTGAGTTCCTGATACACCTTGAGCTCCTTGAGCCCCTTGGAAACCTTGACCTCCTTGAGCACCTTGAGTTCCTGTTGTACCTTGAGCCCCTTGAGCTCCTTGAAAACCTTGTCCTCCTTGAGCTCCTTGGGTTCCTGTTGCTCCTTGAGCTCCTTGAGCTCCTTGAGCTCCTTGGAAACCTTGAGCACCTTGGGTTCCTGTTGCACCTTGAGCCCCTTGAGCTCCTTGGAAACCTTGACCTCCTTGAGCCCCTTGGGTTCCTGTCGCTCCTTGTGCACCTTGAGCTCCTTGTGCTCCCTGTCCACCCTGAGCACCCTGAGTTGCTGTCGCTCCTTGCGCTCCTTGAGCTCCTTGAGCTCCTTGACCACCTTGAGCACCTTGGTTACCAACTGCCCCTTGTGAACCTTGAGCCCCTTGTGCTCCTTGTCCACCTTGGGCTCCCTGATTACCTTTAGCCCCTTGAGCTCCTTGCGCCCCTTGGGCTCCTTGACCACCTTGAGCACCTTGGTTACCAACTGCCCCTTGTGAACCTTGAGCCCCTTGCGCTCCTTGTCCACCTTGCGCTCCTTGTCCACCTTGAGCACCTTGAGCCCCTTGTGCTCCTTGAGCACCTTGTCCTCCTTGAGCACCTTGTGTTCCCGTTGCACCTTGAGCACCTTGAGCTCCTTGGAAACCTTGTCCACCTTGAGCACCCTGTGTTCCTGTTGCTCCTTGAGCCCCTTGTGCTCCTTGGGCTCCTTGTCCACCTTGAGCACCCTGTGTTCCTGTTGCACCTTGAGCACCTTGTGCTCCTTGGGCTCCTTGTCCACCTTGGGCACCTTGGTTACCCTTTCCACCTTGAGCACCTTGTGCTCCTTGGGCCCCTTGTCCACCTTGAGCACCCTGATTACCTGTCGCACCCTGAGCCCCTTGAGCTCCTTGAGCTCCCTGTCCACCTTGTGCACCTTGGTTACCAACCGCTCCTTGTGAACCTTGAGCTCCTTGAGCTCCTTGTCCTCCTTGGGCGCCTTGGTTACCAACCGCTCCTTGTGAACCTTGAGCTCCTTGAGCACCTTGTCCACCTTGAGCACCTTGATTACCTTTTCCACCTTGAGCGCCTTGAGCTCCTTGAGCTCCTTGTCCTCCTTGGGCACCTTGGTTACCAACCGCTCCTTGTGAACCTTGAGCTCCTTGAGCTCCTTGTCCACCTTGAGCGCCTTGATTACCTTTTCCACCTTGGGCGCCTTGAGCACCTTGAGCACCTTGTCCTCCTTGAGCCCCTTGGTTACCTGTTGCCCCTTGAGCTCCTTGTGCGCCTTGTGAACCTTGCCCTCCTGTTGCTCCTTGGGAACCTTGAGCTCCTTGGGCTCCTTGACTACCAACCGCTCCTTGAGCACCTTGGTTACCAGTATTACCCTGAGCACCTTGTCCTCCTTGGGCACCTTGATTACCTTGAGCGCCTTGTGGTCCAGCATTTACATTACCTTTCCATCCGGTAGAGTCTATTATTAATCCGTAATTGTTTGTAACTGTATTAGCACTTAAATTTGTATTTTGTACTTGGAATATAGGTGCTGTCTTGGCAATTTTTAGATATGTTGTTGTTTGATTTACAACATAATTCAATGTAGAACTAGAATATACCAAATCACTTCGAGTATTCCCCGAATCATAAAATTGTATTGTTATACTTGCAGGTACTATTATTATATTCTCAGCCACGTAATTTTTCTTCTAATTCAGTTAATGATGTTTTAAGGACATCCATTCTTTTTTGATTTTCTTTTACAAAAGATACTCCAAGAGTAACAAGTAGTTCATACTGTAAAGATTTATAACCAAACTTATCTTCCCAAACAATTTCAGGAAAATATTTTTCAACTTGTTGGGCGATAAAACCTATACTTCGTTTTTTAAGTAAATACTTTTCATTGTCTTTATACAATGAAAGTTGTGGTATATTTTCAACCCAATCAAAAGATACACCATTCATATTAACAACATCAATAGCTCTATCAAATTTCTTGATGTTTTCTTTCAATCTTCTATCTGAAGGTGGCCCTTGAGGTCCTTGAGCACCTTGTGCTCCTTGTGGTCCCGTTTTACCAGCATTACCTTGAGCACCTTGAGCACCTTGTGGTCCTGTAACACTAGCACCTTGAGCTCCTTGAGAACCAGTACCTCCTGCAGGTCCTGTTGCACCTTGAGCTCCTTGGACTCCTTGTGGACCTGTCCCACCTGTAACAGCTCCTTGAGCGCCTTGTGCTCCTTGTGCCCCTGCAGCTCCTTTTCCTCCTTGAGCACCTTGTGCTCCTGTGGAACCCTGAGTTCCGGCCTTTCCTGTTGCACCTGTAGCACCTTTTGGTCCCGATGGTCCTTGAGCTCCTGTTGGTCCTTGAGGTCCTCTTGACCCTTGTACACCTTGTCCTCCTGTCTGACCTGCAGCACCTTGAGCCCCCTGTGTCGCACCCGCAGGTCCTTTTGTTCCTCCCGCACCTTGAGCACCTGTAGGACCTGGACCTCCTGTAGGACCTGTCGCTCCTTGAGACCCTTGAGAACCTTGAGCTCCAGCGGGTCCTTGAGCACCTTGTGTAACACTCGGATTCCCTTGTGGTCCTTGTGAACCTGTTGCTCCTGTGGCACCCTGAGCTCCTTGGGTACCTCCTTGAGCACCTGTGGCTCCTTGTGGGCCTTGAGGTCCTTTTGCTCCTTGAGCTCCTTGAGGACCTCCTTGAGCCCCTATCGGACCTTGGGCTCCTTGAGCTCCTGTAGCACCTGTTGCACCTTGAGTACCTCCTGTAGCACCTTGGAATCCCTGAGGTCCTGTAGCACCTGTAGCACCCTGAGCCCCTTGAGGTCCTCCTTGTGCACCAACAGGTCCTTGAGCACCTGTAGCACCTGTAGCACCTGGAGCCCCTTGCGGAGTACCTTGTGGTCCTTGAGCACCTTGAGCTCCTGTTGGTCCTGTAGAGCCTGTTGCTCCTTGGACCGCTCCTTGAGCACCTTGATTACCAACAGCACCTGTTTGTCCAGTCGCACCTTGTGCCCCTTGAGCACCTTGAGGTCCTCCTGGATTTCCCTGAGCACCTTGGGCTCCTTGTCCACCTTGAGCACCCTGTGCACCTGTTGGTCCTCCCTGTGCACCTGTTGGTCCTTGAGCACCTTGGGCTCCTTGAGCACCTTGTCCTCCTTGTACACCTCCTTGAGAACCTGTTGGTCCTTGAGCTCCTGTCGCACCTGTGGCACCTGTCGCTCCTTGCGTTCCTCCTTGAGCACCTGTTGGTCCTTGAGCCCCTGTTGCACCTGTGGCTCCTGTAGCCCCTTGAGGTCCTCCTTGTGCACCAACAGGTCCTTGAGCTCCTGTAGCTCCTGTGGCTCCCGTCGCACCCTGAACTCCACCTTGAGCACCTGTTGGTCCTTGAGCTCCTGTAGCTCCTGTGGCCCCTGTTGCACCCTGAACTCCACCTTGAGCACCTGTAGGTCCTTGTGCACCTGTTGTTCCATTAGCACCCGTTGCCCCCTGAACTCCACCTTGAGCACCTGTTGGCCCTTGTGCACCTGTTGTTCCATTAGCACCTTGAGCCCCTTGAGGTCCTCCTTGTGCACCTGTTGGTCCTTGGGCACCTGTTGTACCTTGAGCACCTTGAGCTCCTTGAGAAGCTCCTTGTGCTCCTTGTGAACCAACGGCTCCTTGAGCACCTTGTGCTCCCTGATTTCCCTGAACTCCACCTTGTGCTCCTGTAGGTCCTTGGGCACCTGTTGTACCTTGAGCACCTTGAGCCCCTTGAGAAGCCCCTTGAGCTCCTTGTGAACCAACGGCTCCTTGTGCACCCTGTGCTCCCTGATTTCCCTGAACTCCACCTTGTGCTCCTGTAGGTCCTTGTGCACCTGTTGTACCAGCGGCACCTGTTGCCCCCTGAACTCCACCTTGAGCACCTGTAGGTCCTTGTGCTCCTGTGGCACCTGTCGCACCTGTTGCCCCTTGGACACCTCCTTGAGCTCCCGTACTACCTTGAGCTCCTTGAGCACCTGTCGTACCCTGAGCACCCTGAGAAGCACCTTGTGCACCTTGTGAACCAACGGCTCCTTGAGCACCTTGTGCTCCCTGATTTCCTTGGACACCACCTTGAGCTCCCGTAGGTCCTTGGGCACCTGTCGTACCTTGAGCACCTTGAGCACCTTGTGATGCACCTTGAGCTCCTTGTGAACCAACGGCTCCTTGAGCACCTTGTGCTCCCTGATTTCCTTGGACACCACCTTGAGCACCTGTTGTCCCTTGAGCACCTTGAGCTCCTGTCGCCCCTGTCGCTCCTTGCGTTCCTCCTTGAGCGCCCGTACTACCTTGGGCACCTTGGGCACCTGTGGCTCCTGTCGCTCCTTGTGTTCCTCCTTGAGCACCTGTACTACCTTGAGCACCTTGTGCCCCTGTCGTACCTTGAGCACCTTGTGAACCTCCTTGAGCACCTTGTGAACCAACGGCTCCCTGAGCACCTTGGGCTCCTTGTCCTCCTTGTGTCCCACCTTGAGCACCTGTACTACCTTGAGCACCTTGAGCACCTGTCGTACCTTGAGCACCTTGTGAACCTCCTTGAGCTCCTTGTGAACCAACGGCTCCTTGAGCACCTTGTGCTCCCTGATTTCCTTGGACACCACCTTGAGCACCTGCAATACCTTGAGCACCTTGTGCCCCTGTTGTTCCTTGCGCCCCTTGAGACGCTCCTTGAGCACCTTGTGCTCCTACTGCTCCTTGAGCACCAGTACTACCTTGTGCTCCTTGAGCTCCTGTACTACCACCCCCACCTTGAGCTCCCGTTGTTCCTTGTGCCCCAACATTTCCTTGAGCTCCTTGAGCACCTTTAATAGTTGTTTGTGGTCCAATCCATACACCGGCATTATTAATCATATTTTGACCACCAACCCATAAACCTGATGGTGAACTTGATATTGTAACACCTGTAGTTGTTATGTCATTATTACTGAAAACTACTAATGATGGACTTGTTGTTGCAGAAAATTTGACATCACCCGGTGCAACCATATTAATTTGGATACTATCCGCAGCAGACGCCCCCTCGTATACTATATGAGGCGATGAGTTTCCTGTAGTTCCACTTGGATATATTATTACGTCTGCCATATATTAATTTCTTTCAACCTTTTCTTCTAAATTTGTTAATAGAGAATCCAAGTCATCAATAAATACTTGTTGCTCTTTTATGGCTTCTACTAAATAAGCGTTAAGTGAGGTATAGTTTAAACTATAATAACCGCCACCCCTTAATTCAATTATATCTGGTATTACACTTCTAACTTCTTGTGCAATAAAACCAAACGAGTGTAGTTTACCATCTCGTTTCATTGCCTCATAGTTGGGGTCTAATTCGTTCCAATCAAATTCAACAGGATTTAATTGTAAAACACTTTCTAACGAGTTTTCAATAGTAGTAATTTCTTGTTTTAAACTAATATCTGAAGGACAAGTATTAGGAACACCAATAATTAAACAACCTCCTGTGTCTAGGTCGTAATAAAGTGATGATAAGTCATACCATACGGGAGCAGGTAAAGGAGTTACACAACTAAGATTTGCACAGTCAGTCGCATTTTCAAACACAGATGTGTTGTTAGTCCAAGTAGTAATATCGTCTGGCGAGTATATGTCCCCATAAAATCCGCGGTTTAATGAACAAGCACTACCCGGGTCACCCGCATAATAACCTGAATATTGAAAACAAGATGCTGATGGTGGTCCTGCCGGTCCTGGCGCTCCAGGAGCACCCTGAGCACCTTGTGGTCCCGTATCACCTTGAGCTCCCGTAGCACCTGTTAGTCCGTCGGCACCTGCAGGTCCTGGTGCTCCTTGAGCACCTTGTGTTAACCCTTGTGCACCTTGTGGTCCTTGAGCGCCTTGTGCACCTTGTGGTCCTTTTGCACCTGTAGGTCCTGGTGCTCCTTGTGCACCTAATGGACCGGCACCTCTAAGTTCCCCTATTCCCCCTTGAGCCCCCTGAGCACCTGATGGTACAATTGGTGTAGGTCCTTGAGCACCTTGTGCACCTTGTCCTCCACCTGCTCCTTGAGCTCCTTGGAATCCAAGAGGTCCTTGAGCACCTTGAGTAGCACCTGTTGGTCCTTGAGCCCCTGTAGCACCTTGTGGTCCAGGAAGTCCAGCAATTCCTTGTGTTCCAACATTTCCTTGAGCACCTGTAGGTCCGGGAGAACCTTGAGCACCTGTTGCACCGATATTTCCAATAGGACCAGGACCTGTTCCTTGAGCTCCTTGTGGTCCTTGAACACCAGGAAATCCTGTGTTTCCTTGTGCACCTGTGGCACCTGTTGCACCTGTTGGTCCAACATCTCCTTGTGAACCTTGAAATCCAAAAGTACCGGTACCACCACCAGCACCTGTATTTCCAACATCACCTTGTGCACCTGAAAAACCTGTGGCACCTTGAGCTCCTTGAGAACCTGTAGGCCCAACCGGACCTGTTGCTCCACCCGCTCCTTGAGAACCTTGAGCTCCTGTAGCACCAGTATTTCCAACATTACCTTGTGAACCTTGAGCTCCTTGAGCCCCTTGTGGTCCTCCTCCTCCCACAGGACCCGCAAAACCTGGAAATCCTGTAGAACCTTGAGAACCTTGAGCTCCTTGAGCCCCTTGTGGTCCAACGGCCCCTTGAGAACCCTGAGCTCCTTGAGCTCCTTGAGCACCTATTGTACCTGAATTACCTGTTGGCCCAAAGACTCCTACCGTTCCTTGAGCTCCTTGTGCTCCTTGTGGTCCTCCTGAACCTTGTGGACCTCGAGCCCCTTGTGAACCCTGAGCACCTTGTGCTCCTTGTGCACCCACATTACCTGTAGGTCCAACGGCTCCTTGTGAACCCTGAGCACCTTGTGCTCCTTGTGCACCTTGGTTACCTGTAGGTCCAACGGCTCCTTGTGAACCTGTATTACCTTGAGCTCCTTGGTTACCGGTATTTCCTTGGGCTCCTGTATGTCCTGTTGAACCTTGTGCTCCTTGAGCTCCTGTTGCACCTCCATTACCTGTTGGTCCAACCGCTCCTTGGAAACCTGTGTTACCTTGTGCTCCTTGATTACCTGTGTTTCCTTGTGCACCTGTATGTCCTGTTGAGCCCTGAGCACCTTGTGCACCTGTTGCCCCACCATTACCTGTAGGCCCTACATTACCTTGTGAACCTTGAGCCCCTTGTGCCCCTTGAGCCCCTTGAGCCCCTTGTGGTCCTACATTACCTTGTGAACCTTGTGCTCCTTGTGCTCCTTGTGGTCCTGTTGAACCTGTTGGTCCGACATTACCCTGAGCTCCCTGATTACCTTGAGCACCTGTTGGCCCCACGTTTCCTTGTGCACCTGTGTGTCCTGTTGAACCCTGAGCACCTTGTGCTCCTGTAGCTCCCGCATTACCTGTTGGTCCTACGTTACCCTGAGAACCTTGATTTCCTTGTGCACCTGTATTACCAGTATTACCTTGAGCACCTGTATGTCCTGTTGAACCCTGAGCGCCTTGTGCTCCTGTCGCACCTCCGTTACCTGTTGGTCCGACATTACCCTGAGCGCCCTGATTACCTTGTGAACCTTGTGACCCTGTTGCACCTGTTGGTCCGACATTACCTTGTGCTCCCTGATTACCTTGTGAACCTTGTGACCCTGTCGCTCCTGTTGGTCCGACATTACCCTGAGCACCTTGATTACCTTGAGAACCTTGAGCTCCCACATTACCTTGTGCACCAGGATGTCCTGTTGAACCCTGAGCTCCTTGAGCACCTGTCGCACCTCCGTTACCTGTTGGTCCGACATTACCCTGAGCACCTTGATTACCTTGAGAACCTTGAGCTCCCACATTACCTTGTGCGCCAGGATGTCCTGTTGAACCCTGAGCTCCTTGTGCACCTGTCGCTCCTCCGTTACCTGTTGGTCCGACATTACCCTGAGCGCCCTGATTACCCTGAGCACCTGTTGGTCCCACGTTTCCTTGTGCACCAGGATGTCCTTGAGAACCTTGAGCATTTGCTGAACCTTGAGCTCCTTGATTACCCTTTCCACCTTGTGAACCTTGTGAACCCTGAGCACCCGTATTTCCAATGGCTCCTTGAGCTCCTTGATTACCTTGGAATCCTGTTATATTTGTTCCAGGTCCTAACCAAGCACCTGTACCATTTAATACTTGAATTCCTCCAATAGTTAGATTATTAATGATATTAATATCATCATACGCTTGGATACCACCCGATGACATTAATAATGTAGAACCCCACTTTATAGAAGTACCAGCACCATAAGGTCTGACCTCTAACCTCAAAGTTCCCGTATTTTCAAAATCAATATAGGGAATCCTTCCGGGATTCGGGACTAAATTACCAGGTACAATTGTTATATTTTTTGCCATCAGGGATTTTTCTACTCTCTATAAATACAATTCTTATGCTTTTTAGATAAACAAAAAACAATTAAATAATATGTTTTTTGATTATATCAACAGCTTCAGTTAATTCATTATAGTCCCTATCAGGAGTATACATATGAGGAATGGTTTTTTCTTTAGTTTCTTCAATAATGAGTAATGCTGGTACAAAATCATTTTCTGTTAATTGTGAAAAGATATCATACTCTTCTTCATACTCATCAATGTCTCTATCAACGAAGTCAATGTTCTCTTTGACTAACATCTCTTTGAAGTCAGTACAATGAGGACAGCCTTTCATTGTATAAACAATAATTGTTTTACTCATTAGTTCATTAGTATTTCAGTTAATTCAGGTGTCGGCACAACTCCTGTTCTTGTCATATCAACTACACCATTTTTGAAGAGTTTTAAAGTCGGTACCGCTCTGATTCCCATCTCTGTTCTTACGAAGTCGTGGTCTGTGTCAATATCGTATTTGTATACAGGTATTTTTGTTTCATTCTCAGATGTGATTTTCTCAAGTGATGATAACAATACTTTACAAGGCCCACACCAAGTTGCGTATAAATCTAAGAGGAAACTTTCCTTGTTATTTATTTTTTCTTTCAATTGTTCTGTCGTTAACTGTTCCATATTCTATAATTAGTTTTTTTTATTTAAAAGTGACCTTAAATATATTTCCACAACGTTCATTTTTTCAGGTAAGAAATAACACACAATACTAAATCGTGTATTACTATCCCATTCCTGTACGTGTAGATATATTTGTTCTTTTTTATTCGCCGAGTAAATCATCTCTCTAAGATTATTTGTAGGGTAACTATCCTTTACGTATACCAATTCAAGCTTGTTGAATTTTTTACCGTCAATATCAACGTTCCCTAAATTAAACTCTGAAAATATAACCCCCTCTTTTTGTTCAATACTTTCAATATACCTCGGTCTTTCCATAATATTATTTTACTACAAAATATATGAAAATAAAAAAGGGAGTAAACCTCCCTTAATTTAAAAATATCTTACCGAAAGCATTTTCAATAAATTGTATTTGTTCTCTGTGTTTTTCTTTGTTCTTCTTAGGTCCACCATTCAACTTCAAACATATATCAATATATTGTGATTGTGTTAAAGTTATTTCTTCACCACTATCAAAGTTTTGTTGTGCAACCTTTTCGATTTCTTTGTAAAACTCTTCTTTCTTTTCTAAGGGAACAAGACTTTTTAAATCATCTTCATTAGAATTGAAAAACTTCTTAACTCCTGCAATGTAAATTTTTACATCAACACTCATAACAATAAAATTTAATAATTATCTTCTTCCTTCTAACTCTGTGAAGTCATATAGACCTGGACCAACCTCGAATGCCACATCAGTGATTTCCTTAGGTAATACTATATTATTTGAACCCATAATATTCATAATCATAATCTCAGGTAAAGTGGCAACACACGCAGGTATTGACTTAACCTCAGGACAATTTAGAACTGCAAAATATGCTAATTTTTTAAGTTCACATATCGCATCAGGAACACTAGTTATACACCCATCAAATGTAAGCCTATCTAAGTTTGTGAATCTTGAAATTGTATCAGGAATTCTAAATGTAATTGGTGTTCTAGTGTTTCTAGTTGAGATATTAATTTTGTGTATGTCGTCAGGTAATGAATCAAATAACTCATCCAAACCATACAACCCAATAAACTTACCTACAGAACCAGACTCAAAGTTATCAATAACCAATTCTTTACCTTGGTGTGTTAAACCTTTAGCAAATTCAGGTTTGAAGTAATCTTTAAGTTCTGCCATAGGACCGTTCAAATACTCAATTAAATTAACACTACGGTCATCCTTATCCATAAACTGATTTGATTGGAAATGGAATTGGTATCTTTCTTTTGGTAATCCTGTTGTTGGAGATACATTAGTATCATTTGGATTATAGATAACATACAAAGGTCCGTCTTTAATGTATCTATCGAAGTAACTTAAACCAGGTGCTGAAGTACACCAACGAGTCTCTTGTTGATTACCACCGTAAAAACAAGCGGCTTCTTTACCTCTTTCTCCTTTATCAGATATCTTAATAACTCTCCAATTTTTACCCTCAAATCCAGATTCAGCACCAGGGTGTACTGGCGCAGCCTTTCTTTCGGCTTTAGTTGTTGTCGCCATAGTTAAGTCAAAGTCCTTAACAGCATCGTATAAAGCTTCAGGTGTTAGTTTATTGATATCCCTCATTTCAAGAGGTAACTTACCTTTAAACCTTTTAAACTTGGTCAAATCCTCAGTCACTTTGTAAAGGTCTTCCATAAACCTTTCTCTCATAACTTTAACTTCTCTCTCGTGACCTTGTTCACCTCTTGGGATTTCAGTCTTAACGTTCATATAACTCTTAATTAACCAAGGAGTGTATTCACCAACTTTAACTCGAGATAATTCCTCTTTTGATGCTCTTTCCAAATCAACATCATTTAAACGAGATGTTGGGTCGGCTTGGATTAATTCGAAGAACTCTTGTTTGCTCAATGGAGCCTTTAAAGGTTTACCTTCTTTATCTTTTTTAGGTAATACAAACTTATCCATCAAAACTTCAAGTCTTGATTGTTCCAATATGATTTTCTTAAGTACGTTTGCGAACTTCATTATCTTACAAATTTAATAATAAATATACAATTAACCACAAATTATTCTAATAATTCATTATAAGAATCTCTTCCCCCATATTTTGAGTTTTACCTTTGGTTGCCGCAGCTGCCTTGGCAAAAAGTTTTTTCTCCCATCGATACTTGTCTTCAGGGAACCAAGTATGTAGTAATTCAAAATCATAATAGGATAAACTGAATTTACCCTTAACCTCATCTAATACATTTGCCAACCTTTCGTGGTCGTCTCTATCAAAATCGTGATTTGAGTAGTAGTTCTCAGTTTTCCAATATGGTGGGTCCAAATAAATGTATGTAGTTGGTGAATCATACTTAGCAATTACTTCAGCAAAATCCATATTTTCGACCACACTAATTTTCAAGAAATGTTCCACCCACTCAGGCTTAGATAACTTATCCCTAAATGTTAGATACTTTGACTTGTATTTACCTTTCAAATCAATGAACGAACTTGTTTCTGGTCTACTCCCACTAAACACTTGTGTTAGAACATATGCATATTTTGCCGCAATATTATAATCAGGATTATTAATCTCTAACCCGTCCGAAAATAATTCTCTCTGGAACTCCACAAATTGTTCTTTATAGATTGTAGGAGTTGTCTCCTCTCCAAGTTGTTGACAAGGAATTGAATTAACAGCCTTGAGTAGTTCTTTTGGATTCTTAAGACAAGAAAATAAATTGTGATTCAATGGATTAAAGTCGTTGTAAACAACAGTTTTTAAATTAGGGAATTTTTTTAAATCCATATTATAAAAACACCAAAACATTCCTCCGAATGTTTCAACATACGTTTCCATATCTGTTGGATAGAAATCAACTATCCATTTACCAATCTTACTTTTACCTCCAATATAACTGAGCATAGAATTCTTTTTTACAAAGATAAGAATTAGATTCTTAAAAAGCAACCCCCAATGTTAAGTTTTTTCAAGATATTGATATATGTTAACACAACCTTATACTTATGTTAAGAGAGTGTTAACACTTTTCATAAACCAAAATAAATTAAAATAAAATGAAAAAGTTTTTATTGGTTTTAATGATGGGTTTATTATTCACACCATCATTCGCTCAAGGCGGAAAAGGAAAGAAGAAACACAAGACACAACAAAATACAGAAGTTGTGTCAGAAGTGCGACCAATTCATAGACAACGTTGGGTTGAAAGGGATGGTGAGTATTATGTCATCGTTTCAAGAACCACAATAAGTAAAGAAGATTATCTAAGACTTAGAGAGCTTCAGAGAAACAATCACTGATAACAGTTTTTGTATGGGCGACAAGACGCTTTTTGAGAAAACCCCATCTTGCTACACGGGGTTTTTTTACAATATGATTGACTCCACTTACGAGGTTTTTTGAAATTAGATTTACTTGCCTCGTTTGTTTGAATATATTCTTTAATAATTGATTTAATTAAATCTCTCATAATAATAAATACTATGGCTTGTCAAGATTGTAAAAAAGGTTCACCAATAAGATTAACTAAAAATCAGTGGTTGTCATTGATTGCCGGAGCATATATGGTTAGTGCTACGATATACACCACTTATGTTATTTTTCGTTGGCTTCTAAAGTAGCCTTATCGAACTTAACACTTAATTTAACATACATATACGCCCCGTTGAATCCTTTACCTTTTAATCTCAACGGTACGTTACTATCAAACACTTTAGGTGCGGCAACTTTCAATTCACCATCGGGATGTGGGATAGTATAATAATCCTCAGTTAAATCTTTATAATCCAATACGAGATTATAAATCAAATCATCCCCCATTTTTTGAAATCCTTCTGATTCAACAATTTCTATTTTTAAGATTAAATCTCCATACATACCTTGTTGGAAGTCACCCTTTTGGTCCATCTTGAAGAACTGACCTTCATCAACCCCTTTAGGTAAGTTTACACTTATACTTTCAAATTTCTTTGTTGTACCAACACCAGAACAATTACTACAGAATCTGGCTAAATTATACCCTTTACCCTGACATTGTGGACAAGCACTTCTAACTTGTTGTTGGAAGAATCCTGAACCAAGGATTTGAGTGATAGCACCTGTGCCACCACATCCATTACAACCAACTCTATCACCACCAGAACCTGAACAACTATTACAAGCAACATCTCTTTGGTAACTTAAGTTTTTAGTAACCCCCTTATAAGATTCTAAAACACTGACATCAACCTTTAAAACTTTATCAGGAACTTTTCTATGTCTTGGATTACCTCTCCCCCCATTTTGAAACATCTCTCTAAAAAAGTCCTCAAATTGAGAACCTGCAAAGGGATTGTTTTGTGAGTTAAGATATGATTCTTTTTTAGACGGATTTGATAATATATCATACGCCTCGGCGATTTCTTTAAACTTTTCAGCACCTTCAGGGTTTACATCTGGGTGATATTGTTTACTTAATTTCCTATACGCTTTTTTGATTTCATCGTCAGACGCGTTTTCAGAAACACCTAAAATTTCGAAATAATTTTTCATTCAGCTATTATATGAACTTCTATATTGTATTGTTTAAGGATAAGACTAAGAAAAAGATAATAAAGAAATTTTCTAATTCAAAAAAAGCCGAGGATTTTTATAACGAAATGTTAAAAGAAAATAAAAGTGTTATTTTTGAAAAGTTATTTGATAACGGGAAACCCTCAAAATACGACATTGGTTTATTGTCAGATAAAAAACCAAAATCAAATCAAATCTATATTCAAGATGAGATTGGTAGAAATATTAAAGTAACATTTGAGGATGATTCTTTTACCGCAATAAAAATATCACCATACAAAGTTGAAGAAACTATATTCGATATTTCCAATAATAAAAAAATATCAATAACCGATTTTGTTTCCTTATTAAAAAAGGACGATAGTTTAAAAGTTATCTATCCTCTTAACAACAAAATTATATTGCAAAATGATGATAACTTAAAACTATTCTCATTAAAAAGTGAGAGTGAATGTATGAGGTTCATTGAGTGTTTATCTGAACATATCTACACTCAAAAAAGAAAAGATTGTATGTTTGTGAATGATACTTCCAAACCTCAAAAGAAATATCTAATTAAATTACTTTCAGAATATGGGTTTGATAAAAAAATGTTATACCGTAAACACACTACTTATCCTCGGTCAACATAAAATGAAAATCAACCCCTGATATTTCAACAGTAAACTGGTTGTGATGTCTGTCAATTTCCCTGAATTTTCCAATCATTTTACTATAGTCTTCTTTATTTAATTCAAAAACAACTATTGTGTCACCTTCAGGAAAAAGGTCAACCAAATAATCAGACAGTAATGCCATCTTTCCTAATTCGTCCAGAGAATTCTCTTTATCTTGCTCCATAATGTTTCTTTTGGTTTGACGAATAATTCATCTTTTTTTAGTTTTTTAAGTTCTTCAGCGAACTTAGTCTTTTCGTTGTTTAACTCGGCTTGGTCTTTATCAATTTCCTTCTTCAGCCAGTTCAACATTTTCTCCTCGTGGCTCATCTATAATATCAAGTAATTGTGGTTTATCTCCAAACTCAAATTGTAAGGTCTTTAAAGTGTCTAAATCTCTCTTAGCAAAAGTTTCTTTAAGTTGTTGTACCGCAAGATTGAATAATTCATCTTTCATTTCACGTTCCTTATTCAATCTAATAACTTTATTGATACCTGTAATTGTTTTCTCAAAAGATATTTCACTCATTTCACAGACAAAACTAATTCCTTTCATATTTTCCACGCCAGAATCAAATGGAACAATACTACAAATCTCTTGAATTGATTTTGGTAATCCCCAATTTGAGGGGAAGGCTAAGTCTATAGACATATAAGTCTCAAGTTTTCTCATTGAGACAAAGTAACTCCCGAAGGATTCTATGTGTTGGTATAAGTTCATACTTGTAAAATATAGGTTAAAATATAACTAATAGAAAGCCCAAAAAACAATAAGTCCCTGTTAGATAACTTAAGTTCGTTTCCTAACAGGGCCCCTATTAATCTTACGAGGTTCCTTAAACTAACCAATATTGAAAATATAAACACAAATAAAAAAATAGTGTTAATATTCAACATAACTTAGTCTTTTTTACTCTCATCCAAAATCTCTACGCGAAGTTGTTGTAACAAAGCTTTCAATTCTTGACAAGTCTTTCTAGCTCTTGTACCGGCACTTTTATTACCTTTGTAGAACTTCTCCGTGTCAAACGATAGAGTTTCGGTTAAATCTTTAATTTGCTTCAAAGTTTCCATTTTCAATTAAAAATAAAATCTGTTTATTTGTTGGTTTAATTATAATATAGATTAAACCATAATCAACCCAATTATAAATGAATTACAGAACGATTAAATAGTTTATAAACCTCTGTTAATATATCCAGGTCAGATTTAACAAAAGTTTTGTCTAAGTCAAATAAGTCTTTTACAAATAAGTTGATTGATTTTCTGATGTTCTCATCTTTTTGATTATAAAAGCTGTCGTTCATAAACACCTTCATATAATCTTTATGTTCACCATCAGAATCTATGAGAATATTTTCCTTTTGGAAGTTTTCTAATATTTTGTTCCAACACCAATTAAAGTGATTTGTTATATCTTCTTCAGAAAATTTAATTTTAGTTTCTAATGTGTCGTCACCAAGATATGTTGTTACCACTAATGTGGTTAAAGATTCAACAATATCATTAAATAACTCAACCCTTTCAGGTATCATATTATGGATATTAAACCATATCTCAACGTCTTCCTTTGGCACAGGTTGGGTTATCCAATTATAAAAATTCTCCATAGTTTCCTATGGAGAATCATAAAATCAAATTATATTAATTGTAGTGTTATTGAGTTTTTTTGTTATAATCAACAAGACTTTTCATTTTTTGAATCTCTTCAGAAATTAATTTCTCTTGTTTATTTTCTTTACTCTCACCTAATTTTTTGAAGATGTCTTGTGATTTTTTAGCACCTTTCTTAAGTTTCAAATCACCTTGTTCTGTTGACTCACCAGCTTGGTCCACAGGTTGTGGATATCTCTTATAAGACGCGTTCATTTGTTCTGCACCATAAACATTATCCTCAAAGTTTTTATACATCTTTTCACCAAGTTCTGATGGAACAACATTACCTAAAGCATTCCCATCTTTGTCAACTTGAGCATTACCCGTTTTAGATGAACCTTTTAAGTTAGCCTCAATCCACTCATCATTTGGTTTAATCTCGTCATAAACCAAATTAGTCATACCAGGATATGCAAAATCGTCAATGTATTCCTCAACAGCATCTGAAGCTTTATAAGCTTTCTTAGGTGTTTCTTTCATTTCACCGTTACCCCTTGGGAATTTCTTAGGTTCCATATCATATTCACCTTCAGAAGCATCTTTTAAATACTCTTTCATCTTCTTAACAGTGTCTTTGATGTGTTTGTCATTAACCTCTTTGTTTTTCTTTTCAACCTTATTGAAATCGGGTTCAACTGAAGAACTTTTTTTACTAATATTTGATTGTTCCATTACAATTCTTTCAATTAAATCAATTATTTCATTTTCAGTCAATTTAACACTTTCATTAACTTTAGCTTTACCTTTACCAGGCCAATCTTTTTTAGCTCTTTTTGCAAAGTATAATTGACTCATTTTTGTCTTATCAGTATGTGGTACTTTCTTACCATCATCTTTTAATTTCTGAGTCTTGTCTTTCAATTTTTTGATTGCCTTATCTAAATCATCAATTGTCATATCAGAATATTGACCAGTTTGTTTAACATCAACATTTCCTTTCCACTTTTCAGTAACTTCATATTTTTTACCGTCAACAGTAAAACTATCTTTACCTTCTTTCTTAGCCTTTGCTAAAGCCCCTGAGAATGCATTACCTTCTTCAGTCTCTCCTTGTTCACCCATTCTTTGTTTTTTTATATCCGAGTAAACACCAATAACTTTAGATGGTCTACCATCAAACTCATCTCTATCTTCTTCACCAATATCCATTCTTTTTTTACGTAATTTCAATGGTCCCCATTTGTCACGATATGTGTTAAATATTCTTCTACCACTATCACTTTGGTCTCCACTTTGAAACCACCTTTGATTGCCAGCCTTTTCAGTAAATGAATCATAATCATCAAACTCTTCCTCGTCATAATCAAAATCAAAACCACCAGTGTACTCTCTATCCCTTTCATCAGTCCAATACTCTTTATCACCTCTGTTTTGACCTAAAAATTTACTTTCATTGAATTCTTTAGCAACTTTCTTTTCGTAATTGTATCCTACATTTTTAACCTTGCCTACTTTTTTAGGACTATCAGTTTCAAAATCACCGTAAGGTTTAACCCCTTCAATGTCATCATCACCCATAGTGTATTCTTTCATAGGTTTTTTCTTACGTAGAAGTTTGAAGTCCCCAGCATCTATTTTATTATTCTTGTTCTTGTCTAACTCACTTTGTCTACCGTGTAGTTTTTCAGTGGTTTCAACTTTTTTGGCAATTTCAGAAACAATTTGGTCAGCCTTAGCCTCCAAAGCTTCATTTAATGCTTTTTCAACGATGTTGTCAATATATTTTGAAAAATTGTCCATACGATTTTTAATTATAAATATCCACGATTATGTAATCGTTTTATTTTTTGTTTTTAGTTTTTAGATTGTAATAAAGTATCTTTTTGATTATTTGTTCATCAACACCCAATTTTTGACTAGCCGAATTAATTGCTTCTTTAACTGAACCATTTTCAAAAATTTTAACTGCACCTGCCCCTTGATTACAATAGGGAAAGGTCAAACATTTCTTTTTGACCTTAACAAACTTTCCTCCTTTATAAATTGGTTTCTTACCCCCTCTCCAGTTTTTCTTATTTTTAGCAATAAATGCCGGTGTTGAGTAAGCTCCTACTGAGGCTGACGTAGTTGCTTCTGTTGCTTCAACCTTTTCTATATCACCTTCTTTACTCTCAATCTTAGATAATTTTGTATAGTAATGTGGGTCTTCATATAAATGGTCTTTTGCAATCTCCATTGCAATTTTAATACTATCGGTATGTTCTAATTCAGTTTTAACACCCTTAACAAGTTCTTTCTTTAAGGTTTTAAACACATCTTCAATTTCACCCTTCATTTTACCTTTAGAGTGCATTTTAGCAATATCCTTAAGTGTTTTACCTTTGGCTAAACCACCAGGTATCTTTTCAGTTTCATTTGTTTCCTCTTTAGTAAATAATGGTGCTGAAAATGGACCTGCAGATGATGCACCTGTTGCCTCATCAGCCTCTATTTTATTAACCCTACCATATTTTTTCTTTTTTACAAATGGGTCATTAGACGCCGCATTTGGAACACCGTAACTGTATTGGTCACCAGTGTCTTTATCGTGTTTTCTAGATTTTTTCTTAAACTCAACAAAATCAGAATCTAATTTCAAATCTTCTTTGAATTTATTTTTAGCATCTTCGTATTCAGATTCTTTTGTCTCACCCTCCATATTCATAGAATATTTCAAAGCATCCCCAATAGTGTCAGAATTTAATTTGACATTCGGCTGTGATGTATAAGCCGCCATAATACCTTTTTTAAATAAATCTGAACTACTTCTCATCTTATGCGTTTCTTAATCTTGGTTCCCAATATGAACGGTTCATCCACATAAATTGGTAGAACTCTCTAAACATTCTTAAAGTAATATCTTTAATGTCTCCTTGAAGTTTACCTCTTTTTATTTCTTTGGCAATCGTGTCCATCATTTTGTCTTCGAATTGCTTAATAGTATTAGTATTCATAAAGCTCTTTATTTCTTTACGAATTAATACCTCTATTTCTTTTACGTCTGAACTTGTTAGTGCCATTACTTTGTTATGTATAAATAACTCAAAGTCAGAATTATTGCTCCTGAAATTATCTGAGAAAAAGTTTTTTTTGTTTTAACTTTTCTTAATTCTTTTTGAGTGGTTTTTATCTCATCGTTTAAGATTTCATTTTTTCTTTTTTCACTTTCAACTAAGGTAATGTAATTATCCTCTTTTGACTTTAGTTTTTGTATTACTGAATCTTGATAAGTAACTTTTAATTCTAATTGTGTGATTTGAATATTAGCCAAAGATAATTGAGCAATCGCCGAATCACCCCTCATCAAATCTTTAACAACCTCTCTAGCAACTTTAACAGGTAAAACTACTACCTGGCTATCTTTACTTTGAGTAACGGTCTGTGAAAAACTTGGTAAGCTCAGTGTCAGTAAAATTACTAACAGAATTAATCTTTTTACCATATTCATTCCCTACTTTAATTCTAATCTCTTTTATTTGTTGTATACTGTTGTTTGTCTCTTCAATTTTAACTTCATACTTTTCAATCTCAGTTTGTAGTTTCTCTTGTTTTTTTTCGATATTTTCAATCTTATTATTTAACTCTCTAATTTCAAAACGAGCTTCTTCACTCATCTTACTTAAAGGTGTTAAAACAAAAATCATCCAATACAATATAAAAAGACACACAACAAATATTAATATAGATTTGTAGTTGTTCTTAATATATGATATGATTAGATTACTCTTCATCTTGTGTTGTTTGTTTTCTTGAAGCTAAAACCCTCGACCACTTAACTTTAAATTTATCGTAAAAACTTTTTAACTTATTAATTGTTTCTAAAGTCTCATCATCAACTTTCAACATATTCCCGTTGATGTAAGTACCACTACTTTCACCAATAGTATAAATAAAATCAATATCTTTATCGATAATTTTACCTGACCATTCAACAGTAGTTGGGTATAGGTTTAATTGATTAAAATCTGAAAGGTCTGAAACCTCTTCAGAGAAGTCATCCATAGTCTCTTGGAAAGCAACTTTATCGTCAGTTGTAATGTCTGTATCAGATTTTTCTTTTCCGTGAATGGCTAGTATCCCACCTGATATTCTATATTTTTGGACATACTCATCGTCAGCCTCTTTTTCTTTACCATTCTCAGCAGTATCGTATTCATCCTGTTCGATTTCATCTTCGATACTCTTACCAATATTCATTGGTCCAAGTTTTTCGGCGTTTAATTGTTCCATCACCAATCTTGATGTCTTTAACAAGTCTTTAATTTCGTCGTACCTATTGTTCGCTAAGTTGTTCATCTTCTATTTGTTTTTTGAATGATGTGAAAGGAAATGCAGGACTTAAATCTGTAAATCTTTGGTCATAATTACTTCTTGAAACTATTCCCTTGAAGTTTTCGATGCCATCGAATTTTGTATTATGCCCTACGAATTTATTTGGTATTGAAAATTTCTCACACAACATTTTACAAAGTTCAACAGATTTCTCGATTTGAACATCCGTGTATGGTTGCCAAAAGAAATAGTCTCTCCACTTCTTTTCATATACATTATCTTTATAAATATTACCAATCCAATTCAAGTAGTGTTCAGAAAGAGGTTTTTTATTTAACCATCCATAGTTTTCAAAACAAACAATTATATGATTTTTTTTAATCCTATCATTAATTAAAAAATCACTAGTGTAATTCGGTGATAATATCTCTAATACTCTACCTTCTCGAGTTATTAGATAGTGAGGTAACTTAGTATAGTTACCCCCCATTCTAAACTTAAGGGAGGTCAAGTATTCACTTGCCTCCCTTGATGTATGACAGAGCACAATCTGTCTTTTTTCTTTAAGTTTTTTTTGTGTCTTAAATTTACCGTAAACGATTACTTCATCCATTTCGTCCTGTATAGGATAGTCGGTTTATATTGTTTTGTTCTTCGGATAAATTTTCAAACTTTTTCCTGTTCATTTCATCAAGAAGTTTTTGTAGTCTTTCAATCTCTTCTTGTGACGCTTTTAACCTTTCATTCTCATCTCTTTCGAATTCTTTCTTAGCAACTTCTTTCGATATTTCGTCAATGTCAACGTCAGGTGGTAAAGTTTTCTTATCCTGTTCCTCAAATTTAACTAACATATGTAAAAACGAAAGAGAAATTAGTGGTAACATACCACCAGCAAAGAACGCTAAGAATCTTTTATGTGACACAAGGTTACCAGATTCAACTCCAATATATGAAACGAGAGGGTCTGTCATTTCAACCCAACTCTTGAACATATCTCCATTCATATCAATATACTGATAAGCAAAAAATATGTTACCAATAAATTGTATTAATGTTACAATACCAAATGGTAAATAAACTTTTCTACCCATTTGTGCTGATATTGCAGCAAGTGCTGACAACGCAGCAATTTCAATACCTACTGATAGATAGATTGCCCAAGTAACAGGATTACTTATTCCATACCAAGTAGTAACGTGAGATATTGAAACAAATGCAACTGTTAGAATTGGAATCAAAAATGCAAAGTAGATGATTTTTTTAAAATTCCTTTGTATCCAATTCATAGTTATTTCATTTTAGCTTCTAATGACGAAATTTCATTGTCAATTTGAGTTTGTCTATTAACATCTAAAATTTTTCTATCAGTTGATTGAATCATTCTTTTTTCGGATTTCAACCCTTCAATCTGAAGTCTTAAATTCAATTCTTCTTTAGTGTATGTGGAGTCTTTGATTACACCAATCTCTTTTCTAATTTTTGACAACTCACGAGTGTCTCCACAACTTTTGAAGAAACTCAACACCGCAATTACCAAAACAATCACAGTGAAATTCTTTTTAATAAATTCTTTCATAGTTTTTTTTTATAAATAAATATCCAAAAATCTTATAGATAATCAAAAAGTTCACTAGACTCATTACGCAACTTACGTAAAGCCTTCTCTTTAATTTGTCTAACACGTTCCTTAGTTAATTGGAAGTCATTACCAATATCTTCAAGTGTACGGGTATTTCCTGACAATCCGTAGTAATCTTCAATGATAATTTTTTCACGGTCATCTAAAACTTCTAAGATACCTTTCAACTTGTCTTTAAGGATGTCTTTTGTATGAAATCCGGAGTCAGGTGCCAAAGCATCAGGATTACTCAAAACATCCAACAAAGTATCACCATCTTCATTGAGGGGATTATCATAATTAACCGTATAAGGAAGGGTTACAAACTTTTCGGGTAACTCAACCCCACTCTTCTCAAGTTCTTTTTTAGCCTTTTGAAGTTCTTGAACAACATTCACAGGAAGACGAATAGTTCTCGCATTCTCGTTAAGTGATTGTAGGATTGATTGTCTTACCCACCAAACCGCATATGAAATAAACCTTAGCTGTTTGGACCAATCGAAATTTTCAACAGCTTTAAGTAATCCAAGATTACCTTCAGCAATTAGGTCACAAAGTTCTAATCCTTGATTTTGGTATTGTTTGGCAACAGTAATTACAAATCGGAGATTACCTGTTAACAATTCTTGTTCAATTTGACGTTTCTCTGTTAACGTCAAATCATCCGATAACATTCTCTGAGCGAGTTGTTTTTCTCTATCAGGTGTCATAACTTTTATCTTACGAATATCTTTAAGATAAGTTGCAATCTCTTCTTGATTAATAGGGATACTTAAATTTTTGTCTTTCATATGTCTCACTTAATGTAGGTTTTTAAAATTTGTTGTTCTTCTTCTGTTAGTGTTTCAAGTCCTTGGTCGTATATTTTTTCTAAAAGGTCGTCTAATGTAGGTATCTTGATTTTGTTTTTTGAGCGACGAATGATATCAATAATGTCGTCTTCATCATCATCGTCATCTTCATTTTCAAGAAATTCTAATATTGAAAACCCTTCCGTTCCATTCTTAACATTCGTCATATTAACAGATGACAAATTTAGTTCCGAATTTGGATTATCGATGTTAAAAAACCACTTTTCGTCATCATCAGGTAAAAAGACTGACATATTGTCAGTTTCACTGACAAAAATTCCATATATGTTACCGTAAAAAGCATCGTGAACATATGATTTAATCTCATCTTTAGTCATTTCACTCTTGAAATGAAAAAAAAACAAACCTGAATTGTAAAGATAAGAAAAATTTTCAGACCCAACGACTGGTGATACCACCATAATAATATCGTTTTTGTGTTTGTCGTTAAAGTCCTTAAAAGAGATAATTAAGTTGTACTTTGTCATAGATTAAAATTATAATGCTAAGATACAACTTAATTTCTAAATAACCAACCTATTGTATAACATTTGATACGTTATCATCCTTTTTAATCTTAACGATATTGTCAGCCCAGTTGGACACTAAAGGATTGTGTGTGATAACAAATATCTTTTCAAAGTAATCTTTAATCTTAGAAAAGAACTCACCAACTAATTCCAGATTCTCATTGGAGATTTTACCGAATACCTCATCCCAAACAATAACATTTGGTTTTGGTAGTGAACATATCTTACTTAAGACTGAACGAAGTGCCATACTTGCAATTGTTCTCTCATACCCTGAACCAGAAGCCATAAGTTTTTCAACTCCAGTAGAATTATCAATCATAATGAACTCAACCTCATTCTTATCATTAATTCTAATTTCAAGGTTGAAATAACAAGAGTCTTGTAAAAGTCTTTGTAATTCTTGGTTGATGACAGGCATCATAGTCTTCATAATAATTTTAGAAATACCATTCTTACCATACAACTCCAAATACAATTTATAGACCTTTTCACGTTCAAACTCTTGTCCAATTTTAGTAATCAAATCTGTATTCTTACTAATTTTATCTTCAAAGTTTTGAATTTGATTCGCGTTTTGTACTTGTTGTCTCTCAAATCCTCTTTTTTGATTTATAAGTTCATCAATACGAAGTTGTGCCTTTAAAATCTGAGCTTCAAGTTCCTGGTTCTTTTTAATTTTTTCTTGAGACTCCTCATATCTTCTTAGTTTGTCCTTAACTCTTTCAAGTTTCAACTTTGTTGCCTCGAGAGAAACCTCATACTTTTCACGAATAAGTTTATTCTTCTCATATTCGTCAAACTCTTTTTTAAGTTGTGTGAATCCTTGTTCTTTGACGGTTAAATCCTGCATTAACTTCAATTTCTCGTCTTTTTGCACGATAAATCCGTCAAGCTCGGCGATTTTTGCCTGTGTAATTGCAGCGTTCATTAATTCAATCCCACAGTGCTCACACTTTATGCCACCTGAAACCTCAGACTTTAATTTCTCCAACCCTTCAATTTGAATCTCAATCTGAGCAATTTGAATATTAACGTCACTAATCTCACGTCTAACCACATCGTGTTTATCCTCGTGATAATATTGAGTCGGTTCTTTAACAACAACTGACTTTATTTGTTGTTCTATTTTTTCACATTCACCCTCAACATTTGATATCTCACTTTTAAGTGATAGTGGGTTTAATGATAACAATTCTTGGTCAATGTCACTAAATTTGGCATTTAATAAACCATCTTTATATTCTTGACCTCTTGATAAACGGTCACTAACATCTTTTAACTCTTTCTCAAGATTTTCATCACTTTGTTTAACAGTTATAATTTGTTCCTGTGATGTGGTAATCTCTTGCTTTAAAGTCTCTGAATTGTAAACGTTAGACAACATACCTTTTGAAAATTCACTGTAAATCTCCTTGGCAGCTTCTTCTTTTCTTTTTAGAAACTCAAGTCCCATAAATCTTGATAACACTTGTCCACGAGCAGTTGGTTTGGAATCAATAAGTTCTTCAAGATTACTAGAGGTTGTTAAAATTGTCATCAAGAAATCATCCATTTCACCAATAGAATTTTTGATAAACTTTTCAGTCTCTCTACGTTGTTCACCAGTAAAATTTTGATAACTACCATCAGGTAATTTTTTCAAGAAGTCCAATTCTGTTTTAACATTCCAATCACCAGACTTTGCTTTTTTTCTTTCAATGTTACGACTAACAATGTATTCATCACCGTCAATAACAATTTCACCTCTTACAGAAACTTTATTAGAATCTCGGAACCTGTTAAAGATTTCTTCAGCCTTTTGAGTTTTGGATGTTGTGTTGAAAAACAAAAACATCAATAAATCTACAGTTAATACTGTCTTACCACCAAAGTTTGGTGGGTCTGATTCCACAACCGTAATACCATTACATTTTTCAAAATCCAAAACTTGATTGTCCCCATAACTTAGAAAGTTTGAAAAATGTATTTTCTTAATGAACCATTTTTTGAATGGTGTTAGTTCAACATCTTCAACCAACAATTTATTATCAACCGCACCATCAATAGAAATTATTGAGTCATACAAATCCATAGAACCTTTAGACTCCAACATACTTTTAATAAGTTCTCGTTGGTAGTTCTTATCCATAATATTGAAAGACACGTCAACTGTTTGAGTAACTTCTTCAGATTGTTTACTCTTTGTAATAACGTTAACGTTGGTTGTGTTATACTTTTTAGTGAAGTATTGTTTAACACTTTTAATTCTTTCTTGAGTAAAGTTCTCGGGCGTATCTTCCCATATAACTTGTACGTATGGATTTTCGTATTCTTCTATTTTAATTTTTTTAGGCATATTTTTGTAATCAAATAATTTTGGTGGGTTGAATAAGTCCATTATCCTTGAATTCCGCTGAATCCTGTGGTTCCGCTATTTTGTACGTCACCTTCTTGTTCTTGTTGTTTAAGAGCGTTTTCTCTCAAGTCAGCTAAATACTTTTGCATTTGCTCGTTCATCATTTTTTGATAAGCGTTCTGAGCCGCTTTAATTTGTTGGTTGCGAGCAGCAACCTTTTTACGATGTTCTTTTGCTTTTTTTCCCATTTTAATTAATTTCTGTGTTCAAACCATTCTACAATGGAGTTAATTGCCCAAACACCACCTGAAGCTAATAGTCCATCAAAGAACCAAGAGATTTTAATTGGTGTCATAAAAAAGGCGTTAATTGGAGAGAAGATAGTCAATCCCAAGAAGAATCCCACCCAAGTGCTAGTACACATCATACAAGCAATCAAACCTGACAAGAATTTCCCAATGAATTGGAACGGAGCATAATCATTACCTCCCCATTTATGAATTCCTTCACGCAAACCGCTGAAGATACTTCCGAAAACTAAAATTTGACTAAATCCATAAGCCAAAAGTAACCAAGTTAATAACAACATATTTTTTTTATTTATAAAGTTTATCGTCTAAATTAGAACCTCTTAAATATAACGCTTTTTTTTCATCTTGTAACCTCATAAGTTCAGAAATCTTACTTTCAAGTTCAACTATTTTAGAATCTTTATCCAAAATATTTTGTCTTAATTTTACAAGAGTATCTTGTAGTTTCTTACTATTATCGTTATCAGACTGTTTTTCAATGTAAACTTCTTTTACAATTTCAACTGGTGGTTTGTCTAAAACTTCGTCTAAACTACGTCTAAGTTCATCTAGTTCTTCATCCTTTTTAGACATTTTATCGTGGAAAATATTTTCCATTTCTGTCGTTTTAGTGGAAAATATTTGTAGTTTACCCTCAGTTTCTGTTAGTTTAGTGGAAAATTTTTGTTTTTCAGTTTCCAACTGTTGTATTTTTAACAACAGTTCAGTTCTCTCAATATCCAACTTTTCAATTTTACCACCAAGTTCCTTCACCTGTTCGTCATCGGTTATGTAAACTTCTTTTTCAACTACTCTGTCTACAGGTACCTCTTTGACAACTTCTTTGATAACAACTTTTTCAACAGGGATTTCCCTGATAACTTCCACAGGAACTTCCACAGTAACTTCCACAGGAACTTCCACAGTAACTTCCACAGGAACTTCCTTGATGACCTCAATTTCCTTGATTACTTCAACCTCTTTAATGACTTCAACGGGAATTTCCACCCGTTTTTCTCGGATTACCTCCTTTTCCACCCATTTTTCTTGTTCTCCACCCATTTTACCCAAAAGACCATATCTCTGAATATCAAACCCCTGTTTGAAGCTATCTTGCACAAACTTGTTGATATCTGTGATTCCATTCATCATACAGAAATCGTAAATCTCTTTGGTATTTTTAAGTTGGACTGAATACATTACCCTGCGTTTACCAATCTTTCAGACCCTTCAACAAGGTCATCATAAGAACTAATTTTAAATGCCAAAAATGGTTTAGGATTTGGTAGGTCAATAAACGTATATTCATCTTTTTTAACCTCGTAGACACCATATCCGTGTTTAGTTAATGTCTCACCAAAGTTTTGTTGAATCGTAGACCCTACCATATAAGCCTTCTTTTTACCAGGAATATCAAACACTTGTCTTTTATGGATATCACCACAAAGAACTAGGTCACACCCTTTGAATTTAGAAGAGTCGAACCCATCTTCAAACTTGTATCCAATATCTGTAGATAAACCAACTACAGGTCCGTGGAACAACCCAATCTTAACCCTATCACTCTTTTCAATGTCAGGCGGGATGTTATGGTCCATCAATGAATATACCACCCAATCAATGTTTTCATCTTCATACACACCCCTGTTTTTATAATAAACAATTTCAGGATTATTCAATGAATCGATAATAGGTGTCAGAGCGTCTAATCTTGACTGGTTGTTTTCAAGGAAGTCGTGGTTACCGATTATCAAAACTGTTTTAGCAATTTTAGAACACTCGGTAAGTGTCCAAGCAACCATATCAATAAGCTCAGGTGTCATTTGGTTCTTAGAATGCACCAAATCACCCGTAAAGACAATCCTGTCAGGATTCAATGCTCTCCACTCATCAAATGCTTTTGCCAGAATGGATTTATACAATTCGTGGTCTTTAAACAAACGAATATGTAAATCAGAAAAGTGAATTAATCTGTTTATCATTCTGGCATTGCAAATTCAGGATTTATATGTCCACAAGCATCACACTTGTAGATTGGGAAGGGTACGATAGAATCGTTTGCCGAACCTGTAAGTAGTTTACTCACTTTCTTGAAAGAGAGGACTTCTTGGAAGGTTTCATTTTCGCAGGCATCACATTTAATTGTTTCTGCGTCTTTAAGACTAATTTGTGGTCGTAAATCGTTCATATTATTTGTTTAATTGTAAATTTAGTTTAGTTATTAAGTTACTCAAGGATTCATTAGCCATTCTAACAAGGTCTGAGTCCAATTCTTGTCCAGCAGCAATTGCAATGTTTTTTTGGATACTACTTAAGTCAATATTTTTGATTGTGTTAACCATCTTGTTAATGTCTTGTTTTGCTCTTCTTTTTCTGAACTCTTTAGCACATTCAACACGGTAAAGAGTTATACAGGTCATCACATCATCCCATTCCCATCCATTTGATACTAGCGTTGAATCATTAACAGTTATGTCTGAAGGGTTGTAAATACTCACTTCACCACCCATAGGATTAGAAGTTTCCTCATTGAATAATGCAAATTTAGAATAGTTTCCTGAAACTTCTTTTTTAGAAATTACATACACTAAAAAACCATTTTTCACGTAACGATTAAATGTTGATTCATTGGTTTTAGATGCCGTACACCATCTTGTTGCCGCACCATACTTAAGGGAACCTTTGTGAGTTAAAGGTTGTAACATAAGTAAATTTTCATTCTCCCAAAGAACTCTAATATGAGCATCTCGGTCAAATGTTTTTTCTTCGTGTTTTAAAATGGCGTCTTCAACAGTTTTTTTCAATGTATCAAAATTTTGGTACATTGGATTGTAAATGTCCTTAACCTCTATGTAATTTTGATACAACTCAAAACTTCTAACTAAATTAATTAGTGTTTCTGATGTAAAGTTTTTACCAATTTTTTTCTTATTAGCCCATACTTTTAAAAGAAATGGTAAATATTTGTGTGTGCTGGTATTATCCGCAGCACGAAATTTATTAAAAATACCAGCACTTACGTTACTACTATAAGTCTTCCACAATTCATCTACTTTCGACATAATAATATTTTTTTCAAAGATAAGAATTAAACCTTAGTATGACAAACTATCCAAGGATATTTTTCATATCCATATTAAGAACTGTATTGATAACATCTTTAGGGACACGGTATTCTTGGTAATCCCCATCATCTTTGAGTAATACCACAATACTACCCAACAACTTCATATCACCATACTTTGTACCTTCCAACATCTTTAACAATAGTTTACCGTAGAAAGGTAACTGAAGATAGTAGTGTCCCAAAGCATTATTAGGATATAAGTCAAATGGATGATACATTGTCTTGGTAAACTTATTGGTTTCAAAATTCTTCTGTTTATTTGTTTTCCAATCAGTAACCAAGAAACCAATTTCAGTGCCAGTCGCATTAAGTGTTAACCATACTTTGTCACCTTGTCCTGTATAACCAAGTTCAGGATGACCCAAGACAACTTCAGTATCCAATAATACCAATCCTCTGTCGTCACATAAATCCAAATATTTGTGACCAGCACGAATCATACTTTCACTTCTAGCTTCAGAAAAAATATCACACTCAAAGACAGGTTGTCTAACTTCTTTGGTAAGTCCAAAACGAGACAAAGCCTCAACTTCCAAATGATAGTGTGTTCTACTACCCAAGTTAGTGGATTCGTCTGCCAACATCTTCCACTCTTCTTTTAATCTTTCGGCTTCTTTATAATCACCTTTCGCCTTCTTAAGTGCCGCCTCTTCTGTCGGGAACTCCTCGTAAAAGTTTTTCAGAAGTTTTGATACCGATGGGAAATCAGAACGTAATTCCCCATCAAGACCTTTCATATTATATTTGTGATTATCCTCAAAAAACTCAAGTCCAAATTCTTTTCTTTTATCGTCCAAAATTTGACGAATTTCTTCAGCAGCAATTTTTAAATCTAACATCATCTATTTTATTTCGTAATAATACTCGTCAATTTTACCCCCCAAGTCACATACGTCCTTGTCTTTAGGTAATTTCAAAATTTTAATTTTATCATATAACACACCACCATTTAAAGTGTGATATAGTTTAAGTGCGTTACTCCAAGCGTCACCATCCAAACATATGTGAATATAACCCTGAACATTATTGTATAGTTTTTCAAACAACAAATTTGAAAGGTGTTTACCTAACATTGGGATTGGATTTGGTAGGAAGAACGCGTCAAACACACCTTCACATAGATACACATCTTTGGTCCAATCAATCCTACTTTCGTTGAAGATTATTTCATCTTTTGGTACCGCAGGGTTTTTATACTTCATCTTTTTATTTGCCCAAGCTCGTCCAACAAAATAATTCAACTGACCGTTCATATCAAATGAGGGAACAATAATACGATATGCGTAATCACCGCTTACGGTATAACCAATATCATACTTATCAATCATCTCATCAGTAATACCACGGGAGTGTAAGTAATTTAATGCTTCTCTGTGTGGAATAAATCTTGAGTTAGAGTCTTTGAATTTAACAAACCCCTCAGGTAAACGTAACTTAACTTTTGGTTTTTCATCCTCCCCTTCTTTTTTTGGTCTGATTAACTCAAAAATCTGTTTTTGTTTTTTGGTTGCGAACTGGTCAAATAGTTTACCCAACGCTCCTTGAGTTCCATAGGTTTCGGAACAAGCCCAACATTTGTATACACCTATGTTATAGTTAATTTCTAAGTTACCTTTACCATCTCCCTTGTCTAACCCTTTCTCCATAGAGCAAACGGGACAGTCGAAAGATATTTGACCTTTCGACTCGTAATGAAGTTTCTCCTTTCCTAAGAAATCTTTAAGTAACTCAACTATAACTTCAGATTCTTCACTCATTTTATCAGTTTAATTTGAGTTTCCACTCTACTTTTTTTATGATGAAACTCCACTGGTTTATCCCAAATAACTCAATGTCCTTTCTTATTGCGTATTCCGCACATCTTCTAATCATTTTATTGAGTTTAACTTTAGAAATGTTGTGTGTAACTAAAATCTCAGACGTTAACCATTCAGAGTATCTGTTGTCAAGTCTGGCAAAGATTACTCCGTCGAAGATGATATCGATTTCATACACGTGAGGTCCGCCCTCATTGTATTTACGGACTTTTTTAACCTTTAAGGAACCATTGATTTTGTCATAGACACTGAAAGGATATGATGCCATAACCTTGTTCAAGTAAGAAATGTGAGTGTCTTTGACCATTTTCATAGTACAAAGATACACATATTTTTTAAATTACCAAAATTTTTCTTGTTTCATAAATCCTAACACACAAGTATATGAGTCACTCATATCAAAGTTTTCCTTTTTAAGTGTGTTGTTTCTGGTGTATAACCAAGTGATTTGAGGTTCTCGTTTGGCAACCATATCCCAAATGACTTCTTTCTTATCAATCGTTTTTGGGTACCCCCCAAATAATACAAACTTACCCTTATCATTCTTTTGTACCAATTCAGGGAATGCACATTTACGAGCATTATAAGTAGATATCAACTCAGGTACAATACCAAACACATCATATACATCTTTACAGATAAGTGTGTTGTATCTCATAAGAGTTCCAACAGTGTAAACGTTATTTGAGTTTAATAGTGGTTCTTCAATAATGACTTTGGTGATACCAAGATTTTGATACTCCATAAGTTTTTCTTTAAAAATTATACTTTTGGTAATCAACTCTTCAATCTTATTTTCAGATTTTGGTTTTGGTTGAGGGGATAAGTGAGTAAGTTCTAATAGTTGTTGAGTTTGGATATCGAACAATGCGAATCCAATAGTTTTCGTACTAACATCTAAACCTAATACTTTAGGAGAATTTTTTTGAAGTTTTGCCATATTAAAAATCTAATTTAACTACAAACTGTTGTATACCCGCTCTTAGAACAGGAGATTGTAGTTTAGATATAACAATAAGGTCTAAATTAGAATCGTAAAGCCCAATTTCAGTAATGTAAGGGTTTGTCCCTGTTACAAATGTTGGGTTTGAACTCGTTGTAAATTGATTATTACCCAAGTTGATTAGATATCTCATCTCGTATATTGTCGCCGCAACATCAGTTTGTAGATTACCATAGAAATAATATTCATCCCCAAAGTTGAGTAACTCTGTTTGTCCGTTTTGAGGTATGTCTATGTAATTCGCTAAATTGTATGTGGTTGCACCTGTGTAATCCTCCAAAGATATTTGGAACACTTGGCTAGTAATACCTGAAGCGGTTATGAAATCATTTATTGTTGTTCCCGATAATTGGTCGGTAACATCAATTTCTCTCCATAAGTTTGGTTGTGGTCTTGTATCACCTGAAACTAACTGACAAATAATCTTCATACTTGTTGCAGTAAACCCTTCAGTAGAACCAGTACCTAAGAATGGGAACTCATTACCAAATCTAATTGCAACGTTCTGTGAATTCTCGGTACAAGCAGTTGTTGGTCCAAGAATACTTGAATAGTAGTTACAATGTAACGAATCAGTGAATCCTGTTGAATCAAATCTATAAGTGACCCACATCTTTTCAGTTTCATTATTCATCACACCTTGACCTGAATTGTTATTTGTAAAACAAGTGTTAGGCGTAATCAAACTAAGTTGTGGTGCAGGTATCGTCCAGTTTCTATTTGCCTTATATGAAAGTGCAGCAACAACTTCTTCATCATCTATAATAACAATTTCTTGGTCAGGGAATACCTTACCAATTCTGTTAAGATTATTGTTATCGTCAGGGTTGGTATCATATAAATGATAATATCTAATACCCGGGTCATTCATATCAGGATTTGGAACCGACTTAATATAATATGGGACACATAAGTCATATCCCGGAGGGTCTATGTAAAATACTTCACCCGTTGTATTACCAGTTGACTTGTGCCACATCAATGTTGGAATTGTCAACTTAAAGTTTCTTGCTAATCCTGGGTCTGATGTTGGGTTTTGTGGGTCAAAAGGAACTGTTGCAAATTTCTCAGCATAAACATTATCAATAGATTGATTAGTGTAGTGGATAATTGCAATAGTTTTTTGGTCCTTAGGTTGAACCACTACTTTTTCATCAAAAGAATTATAATAAAAAGTTTGGCTTGTATCAGTCTGACCACTATTTTCTTGATAACCAAGATATTCTTTGGTTCCAATATAAGTAACAGAATTGTATTGATTAAACCCTTCATATGTTGATGTGAAAACTCCTGCGGGTGATTCGCTCCAAGGAATATTCATATTCCAAATTAAAGTACTTTCTTTTTCACACTCATCAGTTGGTAGTGTCGGAACAATAGTATCGTAAAGTTCTGTCATACCTGAAGGATATACTAAACATCTTGCAATAACACCCGCAGACTGACCAGTATAAATTGGTACAGCTCTGTCTAATGTTAGTGTCCAAGTTGTTGTTCCTGTTGTTCCTGTTGCAGGGTCAATATCCTGTATCTTGTATGTTAAAACAGGAGATGTTGTAAATTCACCTGTATTGTATCCATTACCATCAAAGAAGAATGTAATGAAATCACCGATTGATGGTGTCCCTGTTGTTGACGCGGCAAAGTCATAAGTAATTGAAACCCCACTTGTTTGTCCTGATAAAGTATTCATCTCAACAACATAGTTAGATGTAACTGTGTAGGCTGAACTTGTCTGAGCACTAAATGGGTAGGTATTACCTGTCACAAAAAACCCATAAGGAACTTGTGAATTATAAATGTAGTCGATATTGGAATCCATAAACGGTATTCCGTAAGTATTTCCTGTTACTCCTTTAACAAATAACGGGTATTTAATATTCTCTTTGTTAGACTGTGGGACACCGTTATCATTCTGAGCATTAAATGCCGGCATCAATATGTCATTATTTGTAACACTATAACTTGGTACCGCAGTGTAATTTACTTCACTGTCCCCAATTGAAAAATAGGAAATCTGGAAACTTCCCTGAGAAATGTTTCTTCTTCCAACATCAGTAAGTCTAGTGTTGATTAACCCTGAAGTATTTTTAATGATATATCCCATATAATATTAAATAGTTTTACAATATTTTTTTATTGTACTGTTACTTGTGATGCATTTATTGTATGACTTAATTTAGCCTCTCCTTGATTGTATAACGCTGAACAACAATTACATCCGTTAATTGAAACGTTACTTAAGTATACTGTAATATTTTGTGTTACCTCAGTCATACATCCATTAACATTCAACGGAGTGGTTATATTAACATTTGAGTTACAAGCTCCACTTACCACATCACCAGCAACCATAGTAATTGGGTATGTATTAACATAATCAGTTGTGTATTGGTTATTTGGTGCACAGAATGGTCTTGGGTCAACAGATGACGAACCTGTTGTTGTAGGTGTAAGTACGTTTGTATTCTTCTTAGTTGTCAGTGTGTAAGTTGCACTACCATCACCAGGTTGTTTTTCAATTTGTTCAACATCGATTCCTAAATCAAATGATAATGTAACACCAGGTGATAAAGGTGGCAGTACATTTACTCTCCAAGTAATATTTCTACTAAATGTAGCGTTAGTCGCTTGGGTTAATTGTTGTATTCCAACTGAGTATGTTACCGGTGATGCTTGTGAAGCAACTACGACAGTTTGTTGGTATTGAGCGTTATTTTGGTCTTTTACCACTACAGAATATGCGCCAGGACATAATCCGTTTACGACATTGGTTCCATTGAATGTAACTCCGTTATCTGTTGAATATAAATAAGGTCCGATTCCGCCAGATGGTAAAATTGTTATCGCTCCATCACAACTACTTAGACAACTTGATGCCTGTGCAGTTACTTTAGCACTTATAACATTAATTGTTGAACAAGTACCAGTGTAAACTGTTACGTTAGCATTTTTAGTAGCTCCAACAGGATACCATCCTGATAATGGTACTGATGAAGCGTCTTGAGAAGCAACAGTTCCACCATATTGAGTGTAACCAGTTACATACCAAGTACTATTCTGTGGGTTCCATACCATACCATAAGTTGAACCATTTGACCAACTTGGTTTACCATTAATACTACCATTCGGGAAGAATTGGATTTGTTCAGGAGTGTTCTGACCCCATTGGATAAACATACATAAGTTTGGATACACAGGTGTTGCAGATGGTGTGATTGAAGGTGTTGGTGTATTAGTTGGTGTAGGTGATGGTGCTATTAACGAACAAGATGTATATGCTGTGAAATCACCATAAAAGTCGGATACAACAACTTGGTAAGACCCCCCCTTTAAGTTAAATAAGTAAGGTGTTTTTTGTCCACCCTCCCAAGTTATATCGTAAGGTGGTGTTCCACCTGTGATAGTTAGATATAATTTACCATCAAAACTTTTTGGTGTTGATGGGTTAACACCATAACAACTAACTCCCATTGGGAATACTGTGAACACATCACAATCATTCTTTGGGACATAAATAACATTGTTTGTTGGTGTCGGAGTTGGTGTTGGTGTATTAGTTGGGCTTGAAGTTACGGTTGATGTAACTGTTGGAGTAACTGTAGCAGTTGGTGTTGAATAAGGTGTAGCCGTTGGTGTTTGAGTTGGGCAAGTTGTAGATGCCGGAACAAATAGTTTTGTAACTCCGTTATGTGGTTTAGTGTAGTCAAATATAATTGTTGTGCCAGAACTTGTTCCATATACATAGTTTCCACAACAATCGTAGTAATAACACTTCTCACTAGTCGTATATCCTGAACCACAAACAATAGATGTTGGTGTTGGAGTATAATTAGGTGTTCTAGTTGGGAATGGTGTTGGTGTTATACTTGGCTCGGGTTCATCAACACAAGGATTTAATAAAATACCATTAAAATTTATAAAACCACTTCCACCATTTTCAATATAAACATCTTGACTCGTTGCGTATGAACCACTTTCTTGACAACCACAAACACTATAAAAATTACCAGGTTGTATGGTTGCACTTTGTGATGTAGTTCCATCATTACAAGAATACGAATAAAAAATCTGAGGAGATTCAGACTCATTCCATACCATCCATCTAATACAAGTAGTACAAGCCATTATACGCAGAGTGTAAAGTTGATTATGATTCCACTTGAATCTATTTGTACCGCATATGTGTTAGCTCCGAATATCATTTTTCTCCATCTATTACCTTGATTTACAGGGTTGAATAAACTACCACCAATGTTTGTTTGATAAACTGTTGCACCTATTACAGGTGTTGATGGTGTCGCAACATAAGAAGTATAGTAATAGTCATCTAAAAGTGTATCCAAACACGCACTTGATGAATTAACATATAAATTTCTACCTATTTGATGCGGATAAACCAAACTTGTTGGTGTTGGAGTAGGCGTGTTACTTGATGTAGGTGTTGGGGTCGCTTGAAGTGTTGTTGAAGGTGTTGGTGTAATACTAGCGGTTGGTGTTGTAGTTGGAGTATGTGTTTGTGTTGGAGTTTGTGTTGGCGTATTAGTTGGTGTTGGAGTTGGTGTTATGTAAAGAGTCTGATAAACGGTACAACCCGCAGCATCAACAATTTTAATCACAAAGTCTAATGAAGAATATGAATCAGGAACATCAAATGTATAAGGGGCACTTGCAACAGTTGCAACTGAAACACAGTTCCCACTAAAACTATCGCAATAAAAAACCTCAAACGGTAAGTTTGCTGTAATATTAGGTATGGTAACTGTTTGACTCATTTATCTATAAATAACATTTTTCATTTTTTTTATTGTCTAACTCCAAGTCCTCTGACTCTGTCTGTAAATATTGTATTACCATTTGTGGTTGGTGTCCAAATTTCTCCGTCATTTGAAACCGCAAGTTGATTTGTTCCAATACCACCCATAATCCATTGGTTACCGTCCCAAGCAACTGAATACACTAATACAGTAATTATACCACTAGCGGTACTTGATGGTTGCCAACTGAACCCATCAGTTGAATATGCAATTTTATTTGTCCCTCCACCACCGGCTAAGAATCTTAAACCATTGTGAGATACTGCGTATGTATCTGATGTAAATACGGTGTTTCCGTTTGTGGATGCAGACCAAGTAATACCATCGTAAGAAATTGCAACCTTATTTGTTCCACTTCCAACCGCAACGAATCTATCATTATACCAAACAATACTTCTAACTGCACTGTTTATAATTGAATTACCATTTGCCGATTGGAACCAAGTAACCCCATTATCATCAGAATAGAATATTGTTTGAGTAACTAAACCTCCAGCTTGTCCACCAATAACCCATCTACTTCCATTTGAAGCCGTACATAACAGTGCGTTGTTACCAAACACACCACTGGCTGAACTTCCTGTCCAAGTTATACCATCATTAGAATATGCAACTTTTGACGCTCCTGAATTAATACCAACCGCCATCCAAAGACCATTATACCAATTCACCCCATAAACCAATGTACCAAATATTGAACTTCCATTCGCCGAGTCGACCCAAGTATCACCATCATACGAGTATAGTAACTTGTTAGTACCAGATGCTCCAACAACAAATTTAACACCGTCACTCGCAACGCTCCAAGTTGTACTTGATGCCAAAGCATTTCCGTTTGTAGAATTAGTCCAATTTAATCCATCCGTACTATACCCAAGTTTATTAATTGTTCCCGCAGCAACTATCAAAGGAGGTAGTGGTGCGGTTCCACTTGGTGTTTGTGTTGGGGTATAACTTGGTGTTGGTGTATTAGTGTTAGTTGGTGTATTAGTTGGTGTATTTGTAGGTGTTTGAGTATTCGTAGGAGTATTTGTTGGTGTTTGAGTATTCGTAGGTGTATGTGAAGGAGTATTGGTTGGGGTATTTGAATTTGTAGGAGTATTAGTATTTGTCGCAGTGTTAGTAGGAGTGTTTGTAGGCGTACTTGAATTTGTTGGGGTATTTGTTGTAGTATTTGTTGGTGTAGTAGTTGTTGTAGGCGTTTGAGTATTTGTCGGTGTATTTGTCGGAGTATTTGTCGGAGTAGATGTCGGAGTATTTGTTGTAGTATTAGTTGGTGTTACAGTTTGTGTATTTGTATTAGTCGGAGTGTTGGTATTTGTTGGGGTGTTTGTTGGTGTAGTAGTAGGTGTCGGTGTTGGAGTAGGTGTAAAATATATTAAAGACGTTCCTGTAAGAACACAATTTGACGCATCCACAACTTTCAAAACATATTCATCTGAATTATCGTATGGTGATGGTATGTTAAATGTATATGGTATCTCAGAAGTCGTAATTCTATCAATATAAAAACAGCCTGTCCCATCAAATTGACAGATGTAAACGTCATAAGGACTTGTTCCTGTTAACCCATTTATTGTTACTTGAATTGCCATTAGTTACACTCAGTTATTGTTGATGGGGTTATGGAAATAATTCCGTCTACGATTGAAGTTACAGTATCGTTTAGGTTTGTTGAAGGACATATGTCACAAGTTGTAACAGTATATGTTTTACTAGCAGATGTCTGACCTTGTGGTATACTAATAACCAAATTGGTGGTACCATTTCCTAAACAGTCACTAGTTGATAACTCAATTGTTACCGTAACATTTGTAGGTGCCGGATATGGTGTTCCACCATTTCTTAGTGTAACCGTTACCTGATTATCTTGTCTTGTATATCCACCACATTGGTCAGGTAAACCTGTTCTAAATATAGATTCGGATAATGTAACACATAACGCCAATGGTGACGGTGTTGGTGTTAAACCAGGTGTTTTAGTAACACCAGGTGTTTGAGTTATCAATACCACAGGGTTCGCTAAACAATCAACACAATTAGCATAAATGGTTGGTTTATTTAAATTGAAATAATTTCCTGTGAAGTAAGTTAAAATTGTTTGACCTGCAGGGTAGTAATTCAAGAATTGTCCAACATAAGTCCAACATTCACCATTTACAGTTTGGAATGTTTGTCCTGTCATAATAGCAAAATTCGTAGGTTGAGTTTGCATTATTGTGGACTGAGGATAGTTAGACTGATTCAATGCACAAGTTTGGAATACATAAACAAAGTCTGCCGGTGATGCGGTAGGTGTCATAGTTGGGCTTGGAGTTATAGTTGGTGTCGGTGTGTTTGATGCTGTAACACTTGGTGTAGGTGTCAATGTGAATCTACAATCAGTGCAGTTAGCATAAAGTTGAACAATAGAATTAAGAACCGAGTTTGGTTGTGTATTACTATCGTTTCTATCATATGTTAAACAGAATAGGTCACCATTCACGTATCCGCCAAAAGTTGTTCCAATTGAAATAGGTATTCCGTTAAATGTTAATGTGTCGGATACATAGAACTCAAGATTACTATCACAATCTTTAAGAACTTTAGATGTTGGGCAAGTAAACGCCTCTTCAAAGAATGTATAAACTAATTGTCCACCAACTTCAACTGTTCTCGTAGGACTAATCGTAGGAGTCAATGTTGGCGATGGTGTTGTTGGTGTATAAGCTGAGAATGAGAATGACATATCACCAGCACAAGTAGATGTTGACGGTGTTGGGGTTGGAGTTGATGGAATAGATGTAACACTAAATGTTACATTATCACAAGTAATCGATGGTGTTGGTGTTGGGAATGGTACAAAATCACAATCAAAATATGCCGTAAAATCTAAAGTGTTACAATTTACCGAAGAAGGTGTTGGTGTAGGACAAGGTCCTGTTGAGAAGTAATTAGACGATATGTCGGGACATATTGAATAACAAGGGTATGTCCCCTCTAATAAACAAGTTCCACCTAAAGAATTACTTAAACACCAAACATCACCAGTATGATAGATGTAACCTGTGGTGATACCGTCTCCTGTATAGTAGAGTCTTGAATTGTATGTTCCAGCAACTTCAAAATTACCACTATAACCTGAAAGGGTTGGATAGTTTGTTCTAAAACAAAATTCTGTGTATGGACAAGAACTTGGTGTTGATGAAACTGTTGGTGTATTTGTTGGTGTTGGGTTTGGTGTTGGGGTTGGTGTAGGTGTTAAAACACAACTACTACAATCGCTATATGATGGAACACCTAATGAAGGTCCACCTGGTCCTGAGAATTCAACAAATGAATAACAACTACCATTGTAAAGATATGTTGCACCCACAAAAGCAGTGTCAGTGTCAACTAAGGCGTAAAATATGGTACCATCACTACACTTAGTTAACAATGCAGAATCTTGAGGTCCTGTTCCTGTCGCAGTTGGCGTAGGTGTTGGTGTTCCTGTTGAAGTACTTGTTGGTGTTTGAGTTGGTGTCGGGGTGTTAGTCGCTGTTTGGCTATTGGTTGGTGTTACTGTAGGTGTTTGGCTATTGGTTGGTGTTACTGTAGGTGTTGGTGTCACACAAGGAACCGATATCAAACAAGTTGCACAATCGACTTGTAATGTGAACACAACTCCAACTGAGGAATAAAGATTACCAACAGCTGAATATGGAACCACAGTTCCACAACCATTATATCCTGAACCACCAATTATACTATAAACCTGCCCAACTGTTAAAGTTCCTGGAACGTTTTCATATCGGTAATAATTACCGTAACAACAATCTTGAAATAAATAAATGTCATACGGTTCAGTTGACGTTGGTGTCGGTGTAGGGGTAGTTGTTGTGGTATTTGTGGGTGTTTGAGTCGGAGTAGTTGTTGTGGTATTTGTAGGTGTTTGAGTTGGAGTATTAGTTGCCGTATTTGTAGGTGTTTGAGTCGGA
>Ga0214168_1000010_pt1 | contig 79954 bp, 59 predicted proteins | sample LakMenepilimnion_FD_153002 | JGI IMG/M metagenome (GOLD analysis project Ga0214168, IMG submission 153002) | Freshwater microbial communities from Lake Mendota, WI - Practice 29OCT2010 epilimnion v4 | ecosystem: Environmental > Aquatic > Freshwater > Lake > Epilimnion/Euphotic zone | place: Lake...
TGATGAACCACTTGAACCTGAAGTTCCATTTGTACCACTTGTTCCTGATGAACCTGAGCTACCTGATGTACCAGAAGTTCCTGAAGAACCTGAAGTTCCATTTGTACCACTTGTTCCTGATGAACCTGAGCTACCTGATGTACCAGAAGTTCCCGATGAACCTGAAGTTCCGCTTGTTCCTGATGAACCTGATGTTCCGCTTGTTCCTGATGAACCTGATGTTCCGCTTGTTCCTGATGAACCTGAAGTTCCGCTCGTTCCTGATGAACCACTTGAACCTGAAGTTCCGCTAGTACCTGAAGAACCACTTGAACCTGAAGTTCCATTTGTACCACTTGTTCCTGAAGAACCACTTGAACCTGAAGTTCCATTTGTACCGCTTGTTCCCGATGAACCTGAAGTTCCGCTCGTTCCTGATGAACCACTTGAACCTGAAGTTCCATTTGTACCGCTTGTTCCTGAAGAACCGCTTGAACCTGAAGTTCCATTTGTACCGCTTGTTCCTGAAGAACCGCTTGTTCCTGAAGAACCGCCTGTTCCTGATGAACCTGAAGTTCCACTTGTTCCTGATGAACCTGAAGTTCCACTTGTTCCTGAAGAACCTGAGGAACCGCCTGTTCCTGACGAACCACTAGTTCCTGACGAACCACTAGTTCCTGAAGTTCCGTCAGCACCACTTACACCTGATGTTCCTGATGTTCCTGAAGAACCTGATGTACCATTTGTACCGCTCGTTCCTGATGAACCACTTGAACCTGATGTACCATTTGTGCCGCTTGTTCCTGATGAACCTGATGTACCATTTGTACCGCTTGTTCCTGAAGAACCCGATGTACCATTTGTGCCGCTTGTTCCTGATGAACCTGAAGTTCCGCTCGTTCCTGAAGAACCTGATGTTCCGCTAGTTCCTGATGAACCACTTGAACCTGAAGTACCAGATGAACCTGATGTTCCACTAGTACCATTGATACCACTAATACCAGATGTTCCTGAAGTCCCACTTGTTCCTGAAGAACCAGATGAACCTGAAGTTCCCCCTGTTATTGTAACTGTTATTGCACCGTCACCATCATTAGTAACAGAAGCACCATTGAATGTTATACCAGTGACATTACTTACGGTTGTAACTCCGTCTCCAACTGTTAAAGGACTACCTCCTCCTGAGGTAAATCCTGTAATTTGAATGTCGTCACCAAGTGAATTTGTTAATGTTAAAGTTTGTGTACCGGAATTATAAGTTCCACCTGTAATTGGCGCAGTAAATCCTGAAATTGTAATAGTACCACCTGTATTATTGTATAAATCTAAATCTGAAGTTCCTGAGAAATAAGTACCACCTGTAATTTGTACATCACTACCCCAAAATATTTGCCATCTGGCATTATTCTTAGTTACCCCACCAACACCTTCAATTGTTGAGCCTGTCCAAGCATCAAGAAGGGCCGCTCCTTGTGGCGTATCATCATAAACCTCATAACCACTACCTAAATCAATGATAGAACCAGCAGTTTCAGCATCATCCCACATTGACGTAAATCCTGTCATCGTGTATTGGTACACAGTGTCTGTCTCTTGGACATACACCTGCATACCTAATCTTCTACGACCTGAAGAAATACCATCGTTATTTAATGTTAGCGTGTTTGGTAATGAATAAGGTACGTTATAAGTTAAGTTAATAGGAATTGAGTTTCCTGAGTAGTAAACAACACCCCCATTAATTAAAATGTCATTTGGAATTATGAAATCTAGGTCAGATAAGGAGTAAACTTCCATATATCCACCAATTCCAAGTACACTAAAATTTGTACCGGTATTATTTTCTCTAATGACTGAATCAGGAGTCTGAAGAATGGTTGTTGATACGGGGTTTTTATATTGAAAACTCATTTCTTTTTTTTTATTTAATAAATATTTTTAATTTCTTTATACTAGCGTGCCTCCTCGGAAATACCAAGCGTTTCCGTTGTTAGTTATGGTCAATCCACCCGCAGGTTTTGTAACATATACTCTGTAAGTACCCGCAGGTATATTTGCTGAGCCTGTGTAGTTTATTATTAAACTATTATAAATTGAACTCACAACCGTATCAGTTGCCGGTGGGTTAGCATTACCATTCAAGATTGTAGAATACTTTTGTCCGTTAGTCGCTCCCGTTGATACAAACCAAACATAGTACGCCACTTCAGTAGGATTTGGTACTGTCGCAGCAGGAACTTGGATTGTTTGGAATCTATAAGCAACTATCGGGTTACCAAAAGCGTCATTACCACCACTTGTTGTTGAAATTGGCGCTGTGAATATTGCTGGTTCAGATACACCCCATCCACTGTAGGCAATATAGGTGTTCATTTGTGTATTAAATGTCGCCTGTATTGTTGATGGTGAAGTAATGTTAAATCCTCTGAACGCACTTCCTTGTGCCAGCATATAGTTGTTTAACGCAGTTCTGATTGTTGCGTCGTTTCTATCGATGAACAAATACGCCTGTATTGGTTGTGCCGATGGAGTTGGTGTTGGAGTAGTTGTAGTGGTTGGCGTTGGTGACGCAGTATTAGTAGGTGTTTGAGTTGGAGTATTTGTTGCGGTTTGTGTTGGTGTTGGAGTCGATGTCTGTGTTGGAGTTGGTGTCTTTGTTTGTGTTGGTGTTTGTGTTGGTGTTGAAGTATTAGTTGCGGTATTTGTAGGCGTAGGAGTATTAGTCGCAGTTTGCGATGGTGTTGGTGTTTGTGTCGGTGTTGGAGTCTGAGTTCTCGTTGGTGTTTGTGTTGGGGTCTGAGTTCTCGTTGGTGTTTGTGTTGGTGTTTGTGTTGGACTAGCAGTAATAGACGGTGTTGGAGTGTTAGTCGATGTTGCGGTTTGTGTTGGGGTTGGCGTATTAGTTGCTGTTTGTGTTGGAGTATTAGTCGCAGTATTAGTTGGAGTATTAGTTGCCGTATTAGTTGGCGTCTGAGTTGGAGTATTAGTGGCAGTATTGGTTGGTGTTTGAGTATTAGTCGCAGTATTAGTTGGCGTTTGCGTTGGCGTTTGAGTTGCAGTATTAGTTGGTGTAGGTGTTGGAGTCTGAGTTGCGGTATTAGTTGGAGTCTGAGTTGGACTAGCAGTAATAGACGGTGTTGGTGTCGGTGTGATATCAGATGTAACTGAAGGTGTAGGTGTATTTGTTTGTGTCGCAGTTTGTGTTGGTGTAACCGTATTAGTCGCAGTAATTGTAGGTGTCTGCGTAGCAGTTTGTGTTGGTGTATTAGTGGCAGTTTGAGTTGGTGTCGCGGTTTGAGTTGGTGTGTTAGTTGCAGTTTGTGTTGGTGTGTTAGTTGCAGTTTGTGTTGGTGTGTTAGTTGCAGTTTGTGTTGGTGTGTTAGTTGCAGTATTAGTTGGTGTTTGGGTAACCGTTGGTGTTTGAGTAGGCGTAGAAGTATTGGTCGGTGTTTGAGTAACCGTTGGAGTTTGTGTTGGAGTTGAAGTTTGTGTCGGAGTTTGTGTTCTTGTCGCTGTTTGTGTCGGAGTTTGGGTTCTTGTTGGAGTCTGTGTAGGTGTTGCAGTCCTTGTGTTAGTTGGGGTCTGTGTTGGTGTTGAAGTATTTGTTGCGGTGTTAGTTGGCGTGTGAGTGTTAGTTGGAGTCTGTGTTGGTGTTGAAGTTGATGTATTTGTTGGCGTAGGTGTTTTAGTTTGGGTTGCAGTATTAGTTGGTGTGTGAGTTTGGGTATTTGTAGGTGTATTTGTTGGAGTATGCGAAGGGGTATTTGTTACCGTATTAGTAGGTGTGATAGTCGGTGTTACAGATGGTGTCGCGGTAGATGTCGGGCTAACAGTTTGTGTTGGCGTACTTGTGGCACCTGGAGTCGTAGAAGTAGGTGTTGGTGTTGGCGTAGTTGTTGGCGTATAAGTTGGGGTAGGTGTTGGTGTTGGGGTGAAATCAAAGCACACCACATAACCATCAATCATTTGTTGTCTGGTTATATCAGTGGCATATGCCGGCTCAGAAGTTGAATTTATGAATATATCAAATGGACCAATTGCGTTAGAACTAGCTGGTATTCTAACAATATAACAAGATGGCCCGGTGACTGTAATCTGTTTTTGAACCTCAGTATTACACCCCGTTGCCTTATTGACACAAATTATAGTTTCTAACGACATTTTTTTTAATATAAATACATAGGTTTCCTTGTTTCAAAAATCGTTTTTAGTAAGTTTTTTTGAAAAGGGAAAAATAATCCTCAAGATTATTAGTATTCATACATCTTAATCGACCGTAATACTATAATCACAAGACTCGGCAGTAACAGAAATTGTATAGGTGCAAGATGCGATTTCCACAGAAATATCAAATCCACATCCATAGCTACAATCAATAATTTCAAACTTTTTACATCCTCTGTTATCGATTAAAGTAACCATAACAGCAGGAGCATTATTGAATAAACTTGGTGGATAAAAATTTGCTGCGGGAGGTATTAAACCTGTGTTGGTAATTGTACCAATTAATGATTCATTATTTCCATAAACATCAGAAACATAAACATATATTGGAGTTTCTCCCGTAACCGCTTCAATTCTTATCTGTGTCATTGTAGGCAAATAATGTCATAAACTATAAGTAACTCAACAGTAATTTCTTGGTCAGTTAAAGGACCTCCTTGAGTTGCCTGAATAGTAATTTGATTGGTTAATGGGTTAACTGTAACATTTGAAACCCCGTTAATACTTTCCAACATTGTGGTAATTGTGTTGTACCATAAATTATCACTTGGTACATCAACCAATGTTGTTCCTGTATAGAATGTTGTTGTTAAAATAGTGTTGAGTGGTTGAACTTGGACTTTAGCGGTATAAATTGCGGTGTTAATCGAACAATCCGTATTACCTGATGTTAAGTCGTTAAATCCTTCAACTAATATTTGATTGATACCTCGTTTGGTTGGTGAAACGATATTGAAGGTTTCTGAACCCATTGTATAACATTGGAGTGATACATACGTCGCATCACAATCGATAATCGTTTGTGCTGCGTTTGAACAACCATTAGAGTCAGTTACAATCAATCCATAAGTACCACCCGTTAAACCTGAAACTGTTATCTGTTGTGGATTACCCGCAACATTATCAGACCAATCAAATGTAAATGGTGGAACTCCACTAGAAATAAACGCTGTAATTGTTCCTTCATTACCAGTTCCACAAGACGTACTGTATAATGAGAACTGAACACTTGGCGTTGTTGTAATTGTGAATGGTTTGTATTGTGTACATCCTGAAGCATCCGTAACACTTAAAACGTGTTGACCAGGCGCAACATTATTAAACGTAACCGCAGTTAAAGGCGTATCAATAATTGTTTGAATACCGTCAATAGAATAATCATATGGACTTGTTCCACCTGAAGATAAAACAATATTAATACTACCATAAGGATTTCCACAAGTAGAACCCGAAGTTTGTAATGCAATTGTAAATTTATCTTGTGTTAAAATGGTAACATCTTGTGTGAATAAACAACCCGAACTATCTTGAACAAAAATTGTATAGTCACCTCCAGTTAAATCAGAATAGGTATACTGTGTAAAGTTAGATGATTGTGATGTGGTGTTACCTTGGTCATCAACTAATGTATATGTATAGGGTGCAGTTCCACCCAATAAACTAACCAAGATTAATCCGTTGTTAGAATTACAATAAGAGTTTTGTGTTGATACATTAACGGATTGTATACCATTAGGACTTGTTAAAGTTGTTTCTTGTGTGAATGAACAAAGACCAGCGTCCGTAACAGTAAATCCATAGTTACCACTACTTAACCCTGAAAGTGTATATGTCTGACTATAACTAATTTCTTGAGCCCCCGTAGACGCTGAATAATAGTATGGCGCAGTTCCACCAGTAATTGTTAAGGTTAATGAACCATTGGCATTGAAGCAACTCGGGGTTGTTGCAGAAAATGAACCAAACCCAACAGGTTCAACTCGGGTGACAATTCCTTGTTTGGTTAAACTACACCCGTTGTAGTCTGTAACCGTAACCGAATAAACACCTTCAGTTAATCCTGTTATACTGTCTGTGGTTTGTCCATTACTCCATAGGTAAGAATAGGGTCCTATACCCGTTTGTCCTGTAACATAAATCTTACCAATATTGTTCTGACCACAAGCAGCGTTTGGTACCACATAGAGTCCATAATCGTAAGTAACCGAACTTTCGATTATGAAGTCTGAACTTCTACAAGTACAACCACCCAAGTCAACTGCCTCCAAGTAGTAAGTTCCCGCAGATAAACTTGAGAACACTACCGTGTTTGTGTTGACCGTTTGAGAAGCAACAAAATCGTCATCAGTTGTATACAAATAATAATTAACCGAGGAATAAACACTTGAGCAAGTACCCGTCACCGCTCCATTGTCTGAACCACAAGTTGTTGATTGTACGCCTGTGACTGTTGTACAACATCCTGAAGATACAGGAATGTTGATATAAAATTCATTATTTATTGGCAATGTAGAGTCGTTCGCTCTAACCAAGTAGTTTCCGGCTGCAAGTCCTGTCTTGTAATCTCCAAGACCTAAATTAGGACTATACCAATCAAAGGTATAAGGTGGAACTCCTCCTGTTCCAAATATCTGAACTGTACCCGTTCCATTGTCACAAGCTCCAGTTACCGACAGATAATAATCAAACGCCCCACCATTACCAAAAGGTCCTGATGGTGTAACACTCGGTGTAATACTTGGGGTAATTGATGGAGTCGGAGTTAGTGTTTGTGTTGGTGTAACAGTAACTGTTGGAGTTGGTGTTACGGTTGGTGTTGGCGTTGGTGTGGATGTCGGACACGGAACCGATGCCTTACAAACCGCACAACTAGGATAATCAGGATTTAAGAACGTGTCAGAACCAGGTCCCGAAGTCGGTACCGAAGTTCTCGCATAACAAGTACTATTGTAAACAACACAATCGCCCAAACTAAAGTTTGTTAACTCAATCTCAAAAACTCTATAGTCTGAGGAGTCACAACAGTTTTGGAAAAAATAATAACCTAAAGCCATTAGTTACAATTGATACTTAAGTTTATGCAGACATTTAATTCTACCGAGTCTTGTAAATTCTGAGTCGCACAACTCAGATTTGTTATTGTCAACTTATTACCGTTTAGGGTATAAGTAAAACCATATTGGAATAATTTGTATAAATTATCTATCAAGGTTGTTCTCCACATAAAGTTTGTTGGTGCATCGTTGATTCCATAACCCTGATAGAAGTATTGATTAATAATTACCTGTCCCCCAATTTTTAACTCCAAATACCACTGAGAATTAATTGAGTTCTGAATACACTGTGTCAGTGTTAAACCTGACTCTGTCAAGAAATTATCAACTCTGTTGTTCAATATGGACGTGAAACTTGAAACATTAGTATCTCCATTCAACCAAGGGTAAATAAAGAAGTCCACATACTCCGTATTACAATCGTAATCGAAAATGTTTGTTGTGATGAAACAAGGTTCAGCAGGAACAGGAATGATTTGACAACCCCTTTGTCTTCTATAAACATATTTCTGTCTGTGGAAAATAGAGTTTTCTAATCTTGTTCCTGAATTCCAAATTGTTGTGGCGGGTATCATATTTTCAATCAACTTCATCCAATATGGACCTAACGAGTTTACATATTCAATAAGTTTTTGATACGTGTATTTGTTGTTAGGTAATCCAACTGTCTGTTCTGATTGAAGGTATTTCCAAAATATAGATTGCAGTGTTAGATATCCGCCAGTCTTACCGTCACTTGAATACATCCTATTACGAGTGTTAATCATATTCTGCCAAAAAGTCTGAGCAAATTCAAAGAATGTTTTGCTCTGAGGTTGGGGGTCAATAAACGTATCATCAACACCATATGGGAATATGAAATCGGCAGTAAATCCTGATGATGGAATTGGATAGTCGTATTTGTTTGACTGGTCCCAAACATCGTAAGTAAAACCTTGTCCAACGTTTAAGAATATGTCAACGTTTTTAACGTTAAGAACTAGCTTATCGTTATCGGTATAGTAATATGAATTAAAACCACCTTCAACTGAAACTCTTAACTTATTGTCATCATCTAACCAAGATTTTTTATTATCAACAACTTTAACAATTTTGAATCCCTCTTTCATATATGGGAATTGTTCAAATCTTTGAAGGTAAATTCCACCATAAGTGAAAGGTTGTAATTGTGTTTGGATATTGGTGTTGTCCCCCGTAAATGTTAAACCATTTAATTGTAATTCGTTAGGACTTCTGTGTTGTGGAGTTTGTTCATACCAACCAGCGCCTTCTTGGAAGAATGTTGAGTTTGTTCCCAATCCTGGTGTTGGTGCTTTAGGCCAACCAAAAATATCTACAGGATAATCATCCCTCAATATTGTCACATCATCATATTGTGTATTTGTTGTGTAGGCACTATACAAAACACCTTTCAATTTATAAGTGTTTGCACTATCTAAACTTGGTACCGTATTTACGTATGTTCCACCTGATAACTGAGCGAATTGCGTATTAAATTTCGCCATATCAATTCTTTGGTCAGCCAAGTAAACGTGCTCATTATAATCAATCAAAGCATCAGGCGCCCCAATTAATCTTAATAAGAATTCTACGGACCTTCTTGTTCCTTTAGATTTGAATAGGTAGGCAGAATTTAAAATAAGGTTTCTATAGAACTGATAGTTTAACTCTGTAGGTGTTAATGACGCCGCATAACCAGGGTATTCACTTATACCTGTATTACCAAATACAGAATCTAAAAAGTTTTCATTTGTAATTGGTGAGAAATTGTTAGACCATCCTAAAGTTTTTGATAAGTTAACCAATAACTGTGATGGAATATCGTTTTGAGGAACATAATTAACGTTATTCATAAATGCCAGTGCATCAATGAATTGTTTTATTTGGTCAAAACTTCTACCATATAGTTGTAAAACTTTTTCAACTTTATGGTCCATAGTATCAAATTCTTTAATTGAATCCGTAACTAAAAATCTTGATATTAAGTTTGTTTTGAATGAATCCAAATACTCAGCCATATCAGCCAACTTGGCAAGATAAGTATCAAAAGATGCCGACCTAATGTCTAAGTTCCAAGGACCATCTTTTGGCCAAGTAACCGTGTCGTAAGCAGTATAAAACTGACCCGCATCGTTCTGTCTTGGGACTTGGAAATTTGCAGTGTATGGTGGTTGGATTTGTCTATTAAGTAAGAATTTCTCAATCTCATCAAAATTCTCTAAAAATACTTTGTCCGTAATATAGTCGTTTAACTTGACAAGGTAGTCGTCATATATTGTTGTTGCGGTTCCAAATGGTTGACCTGAAACAATCAGTTGAATCTGACCTGAACTTAAACTTTGTGCTGGTGTAAATCCGATTACTTGATAATCAATTCCAGAGAACGTTAAAGCGTAATTCAAATATGACTTTGTCATATCTCGATATTCCGACGCAATAATTTCACGAGCGGCTAAATTTGTTGTCGCACTTACCGAAAAATCTATTATAAACGGATTATTAATTCTTTCAACAGGGATTTTAAATATTGTTTCGTCTTCAACAGAATCATAAACAATATTTGTCGCCGTAGCGCCAGTTGTAAAATCTGTCATTAGATAATACACATCCAATGAAGCAGGAAAAAAATTAATTATCTTTTGGATTGATACTGAAAATCTTTTTGCCAAAGAACCATACAACGAAAAGTTTAATACTTGGGAGACATCGTAATTAGGATACACTCTGAATTGTGTTGCCTGTATTCTTCTACTCTCATTTAAATCGTTGATGTCTAACCCTTCCAAATTTATTGGTTCGGAAAAAGTTCCGATTGAAAAGGTTCTGTTAACTTTTTCGGTTACACTTGTTGTAAAGTCAAAAACAGCCGAGGTAAGACCTCCCCCATCAACAACTTGGAATCCAACGATGTTGTCAAAAGCACCTGTTCCATTTCCTGGTCTTGGTGGGTAAAAAAACTTGTTGCTGTTAATTGCCATTATCCTGTAATCGTCGTGAAGTTTTTAGTGAAATCAATGTTATTACCTCTATCTTGACGAACTTCATATAACAACGCATTAAATTGGTCACGAATTTCAAACAAGTTGTATTGTTTGTAAATGTTGTTTTGACTATCATACATTGTGTATACACCGTCATCAATAGATTTGGTTTGGTTACCGTAAAGGGCAATTGCAAGTGATGAGATATCGTATTCAACAATATCAATTTCAACTGTCACAGGATTGAAGTAGGTATTTGTGATAATGATACCTTGTCCTGGCTGTCCAATAAATGGTGTTGCGTTAGGTTTATTTGTTGGTGATGAAGATGGTGTTACTGTTAGGAATAATAAATTTGTTACCCCATCAACATATCTATATCTAACCGCCTTTTGAGTTGTGTTTATTTGATTTGTAACCACAGGTTCACAATAAAAACAAGATGTAACAATTCTAAAAAAGTTTGGTATTTTAGAACCATCAGCATTCAAATACTCAATTCTAAAACCTATAAGACCTTGTGGTACAAATTTATTTCTATATTGTGAAGGCACGTTATTTAGGTCTACAATAATACCTTTTACGTTAGGTAATGCACTAAGAACACCACAATCAGTAATTGTGGTTCTAATTTGTGCAGGTCTAATCATCAAAGTGTAGATTCCTATGTCAGTAAATTCATCTGCAGGTAATGTTAGGTTGTATAAACCTCCCAAAATCTCAACATTAGCATTTCCACCTGTTTGTTCATTATTGAAGTATGGTCTCAATATTGAAGGTGCGTCAAGGGTCTTGAGAACAAAATCCTCAGTCTCATCTCTCGATGGCGTGTAATTTAAGATTATCTCAACATCTTCGGGTGAGACATCTGCCGGTCTAATCGTTCCGTATGTTCCAATTGCCATTTTTTAGTTCTTATTTTAATAAATAGTTTATGCCTTTTTTTCTATGACAAAATATCCATATCCATAGTTAATCATATCACTTAAATTGTCTACCTCACCAATTCTTCTAACAGGTTCATATGCAGCAATCTTACCCCTTTCAACATATACATCTGTTGTTATTTGTGGTTGGTCAACAGATTTCATCAGTAATGGGTTTTTTATAATCGGTACCGCAGTGATATTATCCTCTGTAAAACCACTACTATTTTCAAAGTATATTGTTTGTCCGTCAACATAATCATAGTAATCAACACCATTTACAGTGTATGCGGTATAAACAGGATTCATTTGAGTTATTGCCCCAATAATCGCACCTTTTTGAATTACAGGAACCCCAATAATATATTGAACGTTTCCGTATTGTTCCAACATTTTTAATTGTGATGTTGTGTTACCAGAAACAACAAAAGGAACTTGTTCGTATGATTTTGTTTCTTGAGCCTCAATTGTGTTAATTGCGTCACCGCTAAAAATGTAATCATAACTAACAGGTGTTGCGGACCAACTACCACCTAATGGTTGGAAAAATGCTTTACCAAGTGGGTTGTAAATAACCGTATTTGAGAAAGGAACCTTAACATCTTTTTTAACAGTATTAATTCCAAATGGATTAGTCTGTTTCATTGTTATGGTATAACCAGAAGAGAACAAAGGATATGTATGTTGAAGTGTCCCTCCATTAAAATTTTCAATCGGGCTATTGTCTCCCCAATCAATAGTGTATTGAGAAAATTCCAAGAATTTTTTTAAGTCTGATGAGGTGTTATAAACAGTAAACAAATATGGATTTGCAGTGGTTGATGAGAATACAAAGTTTGTCGTTACATCTGATTGAAAAGCTGCTCCATCAAAAGGACTATAATATCCCATTTCAATGGTAGTGTCAGTTAACATAATTGGGACGGTAAGTCCTGTCATTATTGACGTTCCATTTGGACCACCACTTAATACTTGGGACATACCAGAATAAACCCCATAAGTTTCACCATTTACGGTAACTTGTGAAAGGTCAGACTTTATAAACTCAGGTGATACAACAAATCTATAATCCATTAGGGTGCAACATATTCATACCATTTTATCGGTGATGCCACCGTACCAACTCTTTCAAAAGTTATTGTATCATACATTGTGTATGTTTGAGTCGGGTAATCCAAAGCCACTAAATAATAAAAATTAAATAATGAGTTAGGGCCAAAACTATTGGTTACTTGTTCTGATTGTGGTCTATTAACAAATCTTGTAAATGAACCGTCTTTTGCGTTCCAAAACTTACAAGAAACATAAAACTTATCTATATCCAAATATGTTCGTGATTTCAACCAATAAATAAAATAACCGTCTTTATCTCCAACCCAATCCAAAACATAACTTGGTTTCATAATTGAAACATCCTGACCTTGCATTACAGCAGGCATTTTCAAACCTTGGGTTACTGGTAAAATAACAGTTAAATAAATTGTTTGACCTTTATCACTTGGTGAGTTATAATAATCAAGTTTCCAAAATGAATTTTTAAAACCATTTGAAAAGTAATATACCTCATCCGTTGAGAAGTCATCGGCTCTGTAATCAACAATCCAGTTTTGTGTAGAACCTGTCCCACTTATTGAGCCACCCGAAAAGAAATAAAAATCATAATTTAAACTGGTGTCATAAACACCTAAATTAGTATTGTTAACATCGGTAACACCTGAATGTGAAAACCTATCAGTTTCAAAGTCTATAGGTCTACCAGCAACATCCCTATCAATTTCAGTTTGAATTGCATTGATTTCATTTTCGGTGTCGAGAAGTTCCCAATCCAATTGAACAGGTATATTTAAAATCCTGTCACTATTACGTGGTACGGTTAATGTTATTTTATTCACAGTCGTCAATAATTGGTTGTGCTCCAATAGACACCCCTTGTATTATATCTTGATAATTACTTCCTTCTGGAATTAACTTGAATATAACACTCTCAAAAGGGTATTGAGCATTGTTTAAGAATGGGTAAATAACCCCTCTGTTATTATCATCAAACTCACCAACACTATACGGTTCTCTCCATCTGAAAAGATTATCAGATGATGAATAGAATGCATAATTAGGTACGTCTTCAGTTATATCAGGAACACCTGTTTCAACATAACTTGAATACACTTTGAGAGTTGTTGGATAGTGAACTTTGTAATAATATCCACCCGTATTTCCTGTTGGTGAATCAACAGTTTTAAACACATCTTGATTGAATTTTATCTTTTGAATGTATGGTGATATCACTCTCTCAATTTGTTCATAATCATTCCACTCACAAAAATCACCATCAATTAAATCACCAATATTTAAAACATTATTATAATAAAAAGTCTCTGTTGAACCATTTGTTTTTGTGTGGCTTGAAACGGTTATGTTAGTATCTGAATATGAGTTGTTATCGTCCCACCAAGAATTAATATCTTTAGTTATATTAAAAAACCATCCTTGTTTTAAACCACTATTATTAAATGGTTTATTAAAATAACCGCTATAACCCTTATTAACTATCGATAAAAATATTTCAGGTAATGGTCTCTTTTGGTTATCAACAACACCATTCAAATCCAAGTCTTTTTTCATCGTAAAGTTATAATTTAACGATGATGTCTTTTTAGATACCCTATCTAAATTATTAGGCGTAATTGATGAAAATTCGTATTGTCTAACATTTTTAAATGGGTTTAATTCAAAACCTGTTTTAGTAACATATATGTCTGATTCATTAGCCAATACTTTGTTTCTTCTTACATAATACTTTGACTTAGTTTCTAAGTTGTCAGGATTGGCAATTCTTTTAAATGTCCCTAAGGTACCATTACTAAAAGTTGTACCAGTGTATCCAACGTCAATTAAGTTAAAAATGTATTCACTACTATTTGACTTCGAATCACCTAAAGAAAATACGTTAAAAACTTTTTGATTTCCATTATAGGTTAATGATAGTTCAACATAATCAGCAACCGTTAATCCGTGAGGCATAAAACATTGGAATGAGATTATATTTGCACCACCTTGTTTAGAATTAAATACCACAAATGGTATACCATCTTGGGCTTGGAAATTTAGAGTGTTACCACTATAAGTCGCCTCCATATTTTTTGTATAATCATTTTCAGCTGCGTGAGTAATGTAATAAGTCCAATTGTATGTGTACGCGCTCTGTGCAACATAAACAAAATGATTATCATTAACATATGGTCTAAAAAAATCAAACTCATAATATTGTGGAAACCCTTTCCATATCCCAGAAAGTTTTGACTGTACCGCGTCAACATAAAAAAGATTATATTGGAATGGTAAATAATCTGTGGTTCCAGTGTAGGTGTTGTCGTATATGTAATCAACTTTAAATGTTGGTCGATAAGTTTCAGAAATTTCTCTTTCGTCTTCATATAATTGTGCAAGACTAATTGATGTGTTTCTAACGAATTGTATTAACTCTTTCTGCGTTTGATTTAAATCAATAGTAACTTGAGAGTCTAATATTGGTGCAGACTTAAAACTTAAACGTGATGGAACTATAGTAAAATTATTCATCTGCCAAATATTTTTCCTTAAATTTATCTAAAGCGCTGGCACCATTTATTAATCCAAAATAAAAATGATTTGGTGCACCAACTAAAAATGTTCTTGGGTAATTACCAGCGTTTAATGATAATAATCCATTGTTATCTACATTATAGATATAACCACGAGCATATAAATCATTGGTAAGAGCGTTTGAACCTAAGAAGTATGTTGGACTGACAGGGTTGGTTCTACTAAGTGACTGATACTTGTATTGTTGTATATTTGAACCATCCGTTGCCCAGTTATTATTTTCACCTCCAAATATAGTATTAGAACCGCCAAATGTAGTTGTCCTCCACTGATAAAATGGAACCGTTTGTGATTTAATACCATAAACATATTGATACGCGTTTGCAGTAGGATTAGGTCTAAAATTTATTCTACCAGGTGTTATAAAGTCTTTATACTGAAGGTCTTCCGTTGTTGAAGAGAAAAACACCGCCATAACTGATTTAGAGCCCGGAGCACCTAAAATTTGAATCTCACTTGTTGATGTGTTACCAGTACTTTCATATGCGTCGGGTGAAAATTTAACAACACCAAATTCAGAATTTATTGACATAAGTTGCGCCAAATCCCCATCAACTCTTCTTTCTTCTCTTGAGAATAATTGGTTAACAACACCATTAGGATTACCCAATGTTAATAATTTACTTAAGTATTCAGAATTTGAAATTCTACTAACAACAAAGAGGTTAACTAAGTCTGAAGTGTCCCCATAGCTTGACGGTGTGATTTGATTTATCACGTATCCTCTCATACTTGGTTCTAAACTAAGCTCTGCGTAAATAAAATCTTTAGGTCCTAAGTTTATAACTGTTGTTGGGAATAATAAATTTCTAGTATTTAAAGAACCAGTCTCATTTAGAGGTGTTGGTATCTTACCAATAAATCTATTTATTGTTGCACTATATGGACTACTTCTCATATAGAAGTTAGCACTTGATTTATCATAGTAAACAAACTCCTTACAATATAATATTTCATCCAAAGTGTTATCACTATTAAAAATAGGTCTTGTTTGAATTGGTACCGTAAACAGTGTTCCGTTTATCCAGTTATTTGTAAAAGTTTGAGCTAAAACTCCTCTACATAAAGCGTAAAAGAATCTAAATCTTAGACCCCATTCTTTAAACGCCAATAAATCTTTGCGAATGGCAGCTCCATTAATTTTTGGTCCGTCAGGCATAATCACATAACACCCTCTTTCAACAACATCAGTTGCGGGGCAGTTAGGGTTTATACTAAATGTTGTTCCTTGATTCTCATAACAACTTAGACTAACCATATTAGCACAATCAAAACTTTCTAAAACGTTTGTACTTGCTGGTAAATCTTGGATGTCAGGTTCTACAGTTTCAAATCCCGTTGAGAAGTTTTCAGTTGTAAAATCTTCACTGTCGGTGTTTAAAACATATATCGCAAAACCATTGTTTTGTTGTAATACAGGGACAATAGAATCCCAACTTGACCCATCTAAATAATCCGAACTAGGTAGTCTATCAGTTCTCATAACATTATAAAACTTAGATTGAATATTGTTATTAAAACTTGTACCAGTAAATTTAGGTAATAGTGAAAAAGACAGGTATAATGAACTCGTGTTATTAGGTTTCTCAGATGATATTGTATAGTAGTAATCACCACCCGATAAATCTTCTGAGTTATCATATCTAGCCCAATTTGGTGTCGAAGAATAACTGTTGTTTACACTATTAGTTGTTAATGATTGGGCTCCGCTAAGTGTTGGTCTGTTAAAGAATCCGGTTACAAACGAAAAATTACTCGATGCGTTCGGACCATAAAAATAAGTTCCAAAATTAGTAGATTTATCTAAACTACTATAGTATCCAACATTCTCTGATGTAAAACCTGAAAAGTCATTACCCGCTCTAAAAAATTTAGATGGTATGAAAATCTCAGTTTGATTACTATGATTTTGAACTGAGATTGTTGATGAACTATTTAACGCTTGAATTGGTACATTTATTCTTGTTTCACCCGTAATAATAATATCATTTTCATTCGGAAACCCAAGTATTTTACCAACCCCATACTTGTTAGTATATTTCGGTGAATATGGGTCAACACCTCTTTGTAATATCAGAACATATTGATTATCAAAATCACTAAAGACATCTCGTGTCTTTAATGTTTTAGTTGATAAATCACTACCATCACTGTTACCAGGCCAAGCTAAAAGATTTCTAGCGTTGTATTTTATAATTGTTGATGAGTCTAACATTTCAACAAACCCCCCATAACTTATTGGTGGTGGACAGTTACCAACAACTGTTATACTACCTTGGTCTATAGTTGGTGGTTGACACGCACAAATATCCATACTAATAGGGTCGTATCTTCCAAATCCATCATCAACTGTAGGACCTAACGATACTGTTTGAGGTGTGTTATTACAATCTATGTAGTTTATAGTTGTAGAAGTAGGTGCATTTGTATACGGTTCTATTGTTGTTATAGTATATGTTTGACAAGTAGAACAACCTTGAGATGCACTCAAGTTAAACGCCTCACTCATTGTGATTGCAGTGATAACTTGATAATACTCAATATCCATAGGATATTTGTAATTCGTTTCGGTTGAACCTGTATTCAAATAGTAGGTAACACTACTATTTGTGAATTGACCTGTTGCGTAATCAATCTGTATCGGTCCTGCAGATGGAAATAAAGTTTCTCCTGAGATACCAGTAATGTAAGCACCATCAAAAGTTTCTCCTGTGTATAGATAGTTAACGTCTTTACTGCTTTGTGGATTTACAAAAGTAAGTAATGTACCAGTTTCAAAATTAGTTGATGTTACAATTGTTAAGCTGTTGTCATAGTGATTTACACCCGTATTTCCGGTGTAGTTAAAACTGACACTCATTTTATTGATATCATCAAAATATTTTTTTCTTGTGTTGAATGTATTAATTCTCGCTCCCATAGGTATACTTGTTGAGTAAGCAAAGAATTTTCTTGGTACTAACTTCACATTTAACACCTCATATTTAGAATCAGGTAATCTACTAACTTCAGACTCGGTTGATTTAAATTGATAAATTTCATTAACCTTCTCAACTCTAGTACCCATAGCTTGCGAAAAAGTTAATGCAACAACACCTTTGTTTGCTTCAGACAATTCTGTATCATCACCCGTTTGATATGGTAATGAACCCTCATTTATTTTTTCAAAATACAATCCATTATTAGAAAATTGACTTAGTAATGAAAAAGGAACTGAACCATTATCATCTGAAGTATCACCAGGTTTACAATCACACGCAGTACAACCGGGGTATGTTATCATTGGTAATCTTATAGGACCAAATCTTTTTGATTTAAAATTTTGATAGTTTTGTATCAATCTTATACCTAAAATTAAAAGACCCGCTCCAACAGCCGCGGACAGAATCATTACACCTATCGCAGGAAAAGCCGCTCCTGCTTGAATAAAGAATGATACTGATAGATAAAAAATTAATCCGATTACAACAGGTGCTAATACCCCTGAAATTGCGTTCCAAAGAGACCCCAAAATATTCCATACTACGATTTGTATTGAACCGAATAGTTGGACTATTTGCATCAATATTGCAAATAAGAAATATATTGCATCAAAGTTTTTAAAACCTTCATTTACGGGAAATTTATTAACTGTTGACGCACATTCATCGTCATCAATTTCTTTAATACCAATAAATTTTGCACGATTAGTCCCTCTCTTATATTGGTCAATTAAAGATGATACTGTGTAGACTTTATTAAAATCAAACTCATAAAAAGTATCTTCACAATTTATTGCCGCAGCCAGTTTCTGATTTTGTATACTTGCAGGAACCGCCTTGTTACCTGTATATCCCGACCATTCTAACCCAAAATAATATGAGCTTTGTAATTCACTTTCAACTGCGGCTGAAGTGGTATTATATGTCGGGTCTTGGAAAGGATTACTCCACCCATACTCCCTCACATTTGGAACTAAATAATATGGTCTTCTAACTTTTTCAGTTGCTTGAGGAGATTGTGCCCACTTAACTTTGAATCTATATTTTGCTTTAGTTGGTATTCCGACTGACGGGTCATTTGAAAAAATTCTGCTTCCGTCTTCAGCGGTTATCACGTAATTTAAATTCATTGGTAACTCAGTAACCCAAGTACCATCTTGGTCAATTACATTACCTGAATTTGGTAATCTATATTCTTCAAGTACAGGTCTACCTTGGTCATCTTGGAATATAGTTTGTCTCACAGATAATATCTGACCGGGTCCTGATGTTAAATTACAAAGATTGCCTAAATTGTCTTTTGGTTTACAAGCGGATTGAATCATTCCTGGAGGTCCATCGTTACCAAAGAAAGGCGCAGCAACTCTAAACTTATCTATAGTTGAAACCATAGAACCAATAAAAACCGCTGTCGGTTCTATTTCAATATTTGCTTCTTGTCGTAAATCAAAATCAACTCTATTAACGGCAGCAAGACATTGATTTGGGTCACCCCAAAATGGACTAACGTCAATTACTTTCTGTAATGAAACTATTTGTGGTAATGTATCAATATCTGTAGATGAGTTGAATCTATCTCCCCCAACTTGAGCTTCAGTTGCCCTACCCATTCTTATAAGGTCTTGAGGTGTGAGTGAGAACTCTCCGATGTCACTCAAATCTAAATCCATCAATATTACTTGGTCTCCTGTAGGAACACCAAAAATCATATAGTCACCACTTTCATTTGTGGTTACAGTATATTTGTAATATTTGTCATATAATTGAGCTGCGACAGGGTCTTTTAAAACATCTTCTCTTGTTGGGAATGTTCCTGTTGCGGCGTGTTTTACGTATTGAGGTTCATAAGGTAATAGATTATACCTATACCCATCAACGTTTTTATCGTTTGGTGTCGCGTATGAATAAATTTCATAAATTTGGTCATTCACAACATCTTCTTGTGTGACAGGAATGAAAATTGATACTTTAGCGTTTGCTAATCCTAAACCACCATTGGCAATAACTCTACCCACAATAACTCCGTATTGTGAGCAGTCTCGACTATAAACGTCATTTTGTGAAATCTGTAATGATAAGATTTCTAAAAAATCAAAATCTTGTTCTAATTCTAAGGTGATATGTTTATCGACCCCAACTTCTGTTTTTATCCTATATGACTTTCCCATTCAGGTTTTATTGATAAATAGTTATTTTGGAATTTTGAAAAGGAATTCCACACGTATTTAAAAAATAACCTAAACGTAAATTAAATAAACAAGTTAAGAGAAGGAAACATTTTGGAAATTCTTAACACGAACCTTAATATCTTTTTGTGGGTATCTAATTTGATACACTTGGTTAGGTTCTGCAAATATGGTATCATCTACAGGTCTGATAATTTTTAACTCAGGGTCAGCATATGCCATCGAAGTTTGTGATGATGAATACTGTGCACCAACTTTGTTTTCAACTATTATTTCAGTTACCGTAATAACACCATTTTGGTTTTGAATAATACTTTTTAATTCTGATAGATATACATTCTGACCAAGTTGTCTTACTTGAGGGTTAAAGTAATCTCCAATTTTATTAACAACATCGGTAACAATTTGACCTGAGTTTTGAGACGCGTCTAATACAACAAAAACCTCCACAGCCAAATCTATAACTTCGGCAGAACCAACAACTACATAATCATTCATCATTCGATAGTTTGATAAATAAGTTGCAACATTTTGTCGTAAAGTATTTGATACGAGTGGTGTTAATTTTCCTGAAGTATCATAAGACAATAAGTTAATTTGTATTTTGTTATTGTTTTCAGTGATTGATACTTTTGCCGGTGCACCAAACTGACTTGGCATTGTTCTTAAAATTGCTTCGTAGTCATTTACAGTAACCGCTCTTTTTTGTGCTGCAAAGTTATATGTAACATAGTTTCTAACTTCTTCAACATTTGGCGCATTAGCACCTCCAATAGCCGCTATCGGGTTGGTACATCTTAATGAATTAATCACACTACTGTTGGTTTGTTGTGAAGGACCATTAACAAAGAATGATACCGTTCCAACTTGGTTAATAACATTAACCCCCAAGTTAGTTGCAAGTCCACCACCAACTCTATACTGAACAAATAAGGTCGTATTAGGAACTAATGTTGAACCTAATGAAAAGTTATTTGATAAAGTTTGTAGGTTAACTGGGACACCTAAATTGGTAAAGGCATTTAATTGGTCTTGTGCTGAGGTTGTTCCACCACCAAAGGTCATCTTACAGAAACCTTCAGGTGTAAATTCAGAAATGAATTTGTTATTAGTTTGTAGATACCTACCTACTTTAATACCCGGGTCGTCTGAAACTTTAGTTGGGTCTTCGATGAAGATTCTATCTTCAGCCAAAGCATCCACCTCATACCATCTATTCGCTAAACCTAAAAATTCCGCAGCTGTTGGTGTGTTTGTATAGTTTGTACCATTTTTCAATAATACACTTGTAATACCTAAAACATTCTTATCAGGTAAGAATAATTCATAGAACGGTTTTACATCGGCAGGTCCAATAACTTTTTTGAAAACTTTTGTTAATCCATTAACAACTTGTTCTCTTTTAGTAATCGTATAGTTAATCAAGTTTCCATTAGCGTCAAAGTTTGGAATCTTGAGTCTATTAGGAAATCCTTGTGAGTTGTATGGTGAAGCGAAATCAATCTCGTATTGGTTTTCAAAAACAATACCCGCACCAAAAACTTGGGACCCTCTGTTTAGAATACCCAAATATCTTTCATCTTCTTTGTCACCATATGCTGGTACAGTAATTGAGAAATCAACAACTGACACTGAAGGTCTTTGACCTGGAACTTTTAAACCATATGTTCTGGCAATGTTATAAATTGATGAACGTTGTTGTGCATATTGTAATACAGTTTCTTGTATGCTTCTATCAATATGGTAATGTAGGTTATCGGCAACCGCAGCATTCAAATCTAAGAATACTGAAAATACTGACGCGTCGTTGAAATCCTGTATTAATTCAGGATAATATGTTCTAACATAATTTTGTAACTCCAGTCTTATACTTTCGTAATCCCTTGAAGTGTATGAGATTTTATTATTTGCCATCTATTCTTAAATATTGATAATCACAAAATCACTTTGTGCAAATGCCGTATTATCTACTGCATAATCTATTTTAACTTTTGCGGTATATTCTGATGTTCCTTTACCAGGTACTTTATAAACGTATTCGTTAGATTGCATTGGTAAATTTTCTCCTCGGGCATATTCAACTTCAACTGTAGGGTCCGCAGGTTCAATTGAAATATTGTTTATAATTAGGTTCGGCATAAATTGACTAACCGCATCCCTTATGTCTGCCTCAATAGCATCAAAGGTTAAACCATCAAAAGGTTCAAAAATAAACTCATATATTCTAGTCCCAAAAGTTGGTAAGTAATACCTTGAACCCTTTCTTGTTAGAATCAAATGCAATAAATCTGAACGTATCTGATTATACTGCGTCTCTGTCAACAAAAGGTAATCACCCTGAGTTGAGTTTTCAAAAGGGAAATTCAATCCATATGTTAAACCTTCAGCCATTCTATACTAATATAAATTGTAATTATTTCTTATAAATACCTATAAAATAAAAAATCCCGACATAGTGTCGGGATTAGTGTCTCGATTAAGATGAACAACCAAAACATTCAAATTCACTATTCTCAGGTTTTGGTGGTAGATTCATATTCGAATAATCTACTTTTGGTGTTTCGGGTGTCGCAACCTTTGGTTTTTGAATTTTAGAAATGTCAACCGCCAAATGTTTAGCCCCCGTAGAAATCGCCTTTGTTCTTACATAGTAACACAAAGTTTTCAAACCTTTCCTCCAAGAGTGGAAATGTGATGATGTGATTTTTGATAGAGTTGGGTTACCCATATAAATGTTCATTGATTGTGATTGGTCAATAAACGGACCTCTATCAGCCGCCATATCAATCAACTCTCTTTGTGAAATTTCCCAAATGGTTTTATATTTTGGAATGAGGTGTTCGATTCTCTTAACCTTTTTGTTATAACTTTTCTCCTCAGGGTCCAAGTAATTGTTAAAGTTAATGTTTTGAATAGAACCTTCGTTCAAGATAATTTCATTCTTCAACTCTTCACACCAAATACCAATTTTTTCAAAATCACTAATAAGATACTTGTTTACAATCATAATCTCACCGCCAACAACTCTTCTATTAAAGATTGCCGAGTGAGCTGGTTCTGTCATTTCATATGAACCTGTAATCTTAGCCGAAGATGCTACAGGCATCTGAGCAGTAAACAATGAATTACAAACACCCCATTTTGCAACATCATCCTTTAATCCGTTCCAATCCCAAAATCCTGAAAGTTCTTCTTCTTTAAGACCCCACATATCAAACTGAAATACTCCTTGTGACATTGGTGAACCTTCAAAAAACTTATATGGCTGGTACTGACCTGTTCTACACAATTCATTACTTTCACTAATAGCAGCGTAATAGATTGTTTCAAAAATATCTTTATTTAATTGACGTGCTTCCTCTGACGTGAAAATATAATCTAACAAGTAGAATACGTCTGCCAAACCTTGAGTTCCAATTGCAATTGCTCTCTGTTCCATTCCACCTTTTCTACCTTGTTCAGTTGAATAGTTATTAATGTCAACAACTTTGTTTAGAGCTCTAACAACTTTTCTTGTTTCATCGTGAAGAAGTCTCAAATCAAACTTACCATCTTTAATGAAATTCTTAAGAACCATAGAAGACAAGGTACAAATTGCCGTTGTGTCCTCATCAGTGTATTGGTAAATCTCATTACACAAATTAGATTGTTTTACAACACCAATGTTTTGGTGATTTGTTTTGTTGTTTGCATTGTCTTTAGAAGACAAATATGGAACACCCGTCTCAATTTGTGACTCAACAATTTTAGACCAAATTGTTTGTGCCGATACTTTCTTACCCAAACCTAAAGCAACTGCTTTGTTGTAGTTGTCTTCATATTCTTGACCATAACATTCTTGTAATGGTTTGACACCCGCCTTTAGAATATCATTAGGACAGAACAAATACCAGTCACCATTTGTTTCAACCGCTCTCATAAAATTATCAGGAATCCAAAGAGCGGTAAATAAATCACGAGCTCTTAATTCTTCAGCACCTGTGTTCTTCTTGATTTCTAACAAATCAATAATGTCTTTGTGCCAAGGTTCAATATAAATTGCCGCGCTACCAGGTCTACGACCTTGTTGATTAAAATATCGTAATGATTCGTTAACAATCTTAAGATACTTTAATAGACCGCCTGCATATCCACCTGAAGAACTGATACGACTTTCTTTACTTCTAATGTTTGACATACACAAACCAATACCAGCAGCGTCTGAAGAGTATGTTGAGATGTCGTTTAACGTTCCTAACAAACCATCTCGTGAGTCGCTATTATTATAATGTAACACACAAGAAGCCAACTGAGGTGTTTTAGTTCCTGAGTTAATCATAATTGGTGTTGCTGGTGAGATTAACTGATTTGAAAGTGAGTTGTAGTATTCAACCGCTTCTTCAAATGTTCTTGTAACCCACAATGCAACTCTCATATACATATGTTGTGGTCTTTCTACAACTTTACCTTCAGGTGTTTTCAATAGATACATTTCTTGGAGAGACCTCCAAGCAAAATAATCAAAATTGTAATCATTCTCGTGTTTAATAACATCATCAATGTTCTTATCACCATACTTGTCAATAATCTTGATTAACGCATCATTAACCACACCACTGTTATTTAACATTCTCATAGTTTCTGAAAAACTATCAGAAGTCTCTTTGTGGTATGAAGAGATTGCAACTGAAGATGCAAGTCTTGAGTAATCGTGGTGACTACCTGTGTATGAGGCAGCAATCTCATAAACCAACTTATCAAGCTCTTTAGTTGTAATATTGCCTTCAGTTGGTACTGAAGTTATAACTTTAATGAAAATTTCATCAGAGTTTACATTGAGACCTTTAGCAGAACGTTTAATTCTTAGATATATCTTCTGAGGATTAAACGAAGCATCGTCTCCATTTCTTTTTTGGATTTTTAGTGACATCATAATTCTACAAATTTAATTAAAAATCGTCAGTAAACGAAATTGTTTCATTTAATTTAGCTTTTTGGTACTCCACAGTTCGTGATTCGAAGAAGTTACCTTTTGTTTCAACAGCAATCTGTTCCATAAATTTAAAAGGTTGTTCAACATTAAACTCCTTCTTACATCCTAATTTAACCAATAAACCATCAACAACAAACTCAAGATATTGTTTCATAAGATTTGAATTCATACCAATTAATGAAACAGGTAGTGATTCAGTAATAAACTCTTTTTCAATCTCAAGAGCCGACAATAAAATCTCTTTAATTCTTTTTTCACTTGGTTTGTTTTCTACGTGATTATTCAACAAGTGAATTGCGAAATCACAATGTAGGTTTTCGTCTTTAAAAATCAAAGCATTTGCATTACATAAACCTTGCATAATACCTCTTGATTTCAACCAAAAAATAGAACAAAATGAACCTGAAAAGAAAATACCTTCAACCGCCGCAAACGCAACAAGTCTTTCTTGGAAAGAAGCATTTTTAATCCAATTCAACGCCCAATTAGCCTTTTTCTGAACTGCAGGTAATCTATCAATAGCGTTGAAACACTCATCTTTTTCATCAGGACTTGATACGTATGTATCAATCAATAATGAATACATTAAGGAGTGAATGTTCTCCATCATAATTTGAAAACCGTAAAAGAATTTTGCTTCAGGGTACTGAACTTCTTTAATAAAGTTTTCCGCCAAGTTTTCATTTACGATTCCATCAGAAGCCGCAAAGAACGATAAAATATTTTTAATAAAGTATTGTTCATTCTCTGAAAGGTTCTCCCAATCTCGTATATCGTTTGACAAGTCAACTTCCTCAGCAGTCCAAAAAGCTGCTTGGTGTTGTTTGTAATACTCCCAAATATCATTATACTGAATTGGGAAAATAACAAATCTGTTAGGGTTTTCTATTAATATCTTTTCCATAATTTAAATTAAGCTTGTTTTTGTTGTTCTCTTTGTTTTCTCTTGTCCAAGAGTTCTTTAACTCTGTCTTTTCTCTTTTCTTCTTGTTGTTCTTCAAATCCTAAGAATGTTGTTGAAGACTCAGTGTCAATAATAATCAATTCATTATCGAACTTACAATTTTCAAACACAATACCGTCAGAACCAATTCTTGACTTTGTGATTGCAATTGTTGCTAATTTCATTTCTTTTTGTTGTAATGTCTTCGCAACTGATATAATCACGTGACCTACTTGTGCCTTCTTGATTGACCCACCCATTTGGTCTGTAGTTACAACTTCAGAAGATATTGATGAACGGTTACCTTGAGTTGCGGTCCAACCAGCAATATTCATTTCGTGACACATTGCCTCAAAGTGTCTCATAACCGAACCTTCAGCCTTCCACTCATCATTTCTAAGATTGTCAGGAACAACACAGTCAATGTAATCCAAAGTAACCATATCAATCTTAGTACCATCAGCAACCATCTTACGAATTTGATTTTTAATCTGATTCATAGTCATAGTATCTGAAGGTAACTTCTTCAATATTAGTTTGTTTGGCATTGAGTTCTGTACTTCTTGTACCTTTTCAATAACCTCATCTTTTCTTGTTGCGAGATTATCAGGTTCAATACCAGTCCAAATGGTAAAATGTTTTCTCTGAATAATTTTTGGGTTATCCTCGAAGAATATTTGAAGTACGTTGTATCCCATATTGAATGCACTGTTTGCAATTTTGGTAAGAATAGTTGTCTTACCAACACCTGTAGGTGCTAAGATAACACCAATTTCTCCTTTTGCCAAACCTCCTTTTAACAATCTGTCAATACCAGGTATTCCAATAGGAATTGGGTGTCTAAAATCATCATTTAAGACATCATCTAAACCAGAGAAAATTTCAATGACACCAGTCTCTCTTTCACCCACTTGTAAAGCTTGTCTAACCAAACCTTCAACTTTATCATACGATTCGAAGTCCCCCTCGTTGATAATCTTTTGGGCTTTATTCATTACCTTCTGTAACTCTTGTTGTTTACAGAATTTTAACGCCTTTTCTTGTACAAACACAGCACCTTCAAATGGTGCCTCTTGGACTTTTTTCAAAGTATCCAAGAGGATTTTTAATACCATTTCTACTGAAGTTTCCGCCTTAGCGATTTGTTCAAGAGTTTCAAAAGATGGTGTAGACTGGTATTTGGCATAATACTCTCTAACCATCGTAATGATAAGTTTAAAGTAATTGTTATCAAAATAGGTGGGCTCTATCACATCCACAATGGACTGTGCGAATTCTTTGTCTACGATAATTTGGTTGAGTAATTGTATTTGAAACGTGTTTCCTAGATATTCGAAATTCTTATTCATATAGAGCTTTAGAGTATTGATAAATATTACTTACTTAGGTCATAACCCGCGTAATTGTATGTTAAATTTTCAACGGAAAATAATTCTGTAAAGTTACGAAGAAATTCCTTCAGGAAAGGTCTAACATCGACAGTGTAACGGATTTTTGGTGGGAAAAGTTTTCCATCAAAAATTCTGTGAAGTAATACATTGTCACCCAATTTTAAGAAAATGTTAAAGTTTTCCGCATCGTCGGTGTTTGACGTATTTAGGATTTCAGGGTCTTCAGCAATCGCATCTTGATTGTCCATCATATACGTTACTGTTTTCATCTTCAAATCATATTGAAGGGTTTCTTGAACGTATTTTAACATCTCAAGTGTCTGTACTGAACGATGTGCACTTGGGTTATAATTACGAACATTAAAGAATCTTTGAACAACAATGTTGTCGTTCAATGTTAGGAGGAGCTCCAATTTAACTACTTGTTCTTCTTTCATAAAAAATTAATTAAGGGTTTGTTTGTGTTTTCTTTTTTCTTTTCTTGTTAGTTTCAATATTGGTTTGATAAAGTTTACAAATGAATCGTCATCTTTTGGAAGATACTTAAAGAACCCGTCATCATTCATCATCTGAATTATGTTTTTAGATGTACGACCTTCAGGGTCCAAAGACTCCTCATAAAATAACCTCACCATTTCCATTGCATCTTCAGAAATAATTGGGTTATGTAAGTCAACGATTTGTTTGTTGGTCTTATAAAAATGTTCACCAAATTCTCCATTTTTTGTAACACCATTTAAAATATTTTTCAATACTTTGTTGTCTTTGTTTTGTTCTTGTAAAAGTTTTGCCTTTGTTAAAATATCGTCAACAGAAACGGGTTTTTCAAGCACCTCAGGGAACAATTTTAGAAAGGTTTTTTCACCCAAACTGTAGATACCAAATATGTTGTCAGACTTATCACCTAACATAACTTTTGAAACAAAAATATTTTCGTGAGGTATCCATTCTTTTTCCAAACGGACTTTGTCTCCTTTTTGATAAAGGTATTTTTGAATGGGTGAGTAGATGGATACCTTCTCACTCAAAAGTTGCATATAATCTCTATCAGATGAAAAAATTGTTTTGGTCTCCGTATCAGAAATGATACAATAGTATGCAACCAAGTCATCAGCTTCGTTATTATCAATATCGATTTGTCTAACGAAACATTCTTCCAAGTATTGTTTTACTCGGTTCTTTTGGAAGTAATATGACTGAAGTTTTTCCTCAGTCATATTATTCTTCCGATTTAGTTTGTAATCAGGATATAGTTCACGTCTTTTGACTGAGTTGTTGTTACCGTCCCAAAAAACGATGACCTTGTCGTATTCGTTTTGTTCCAACTGTTTACGTAAGGTGTTGAGGAAGTGGAATACCCCTCCAATGTGATTTCCGTCAACATAAAACTCTCTGACTCCGTGGAATCCGATTTTAAATAAGTTATCTCCATCTACTAATAATGTTCTCACAAATTTGGGGTTTATGGTTAGTCCTCTTTTTCCTCACTCAAAGTGAAATCACCGTCTGTTCCGATTACTTCTTTCCAATAATCAGAGTATTCTTTTTTGTAACGCTCAATAGACGCTTTCTCTTCGGTAGTATCTTTTCCCGCCAAGAATCCGTGAGGTGTTACAATAATCTTACCATCTTCGTAACCCAAACCATTGATGTGATTTTTCATTACAGAAATCTTGGTACGAGAAGCAAACTTAACAGTTCTCTTGTCTTTAGTCGCTGTAATCTTAGTTGTACCAGCACCTTTTTGATTTCCAAATAAAAATACTAAAGAAGAGTTCAACCAAACAGATTCACCACCTTTAGCTTTAATTTTTGGTTGCCCAAAAGGATTATCAGGTAGTTCAACCCAAGGTTGATTTACTATAACTAAAGTATTTTCATATTTTGAATCAGATTTACGAGAACCTGAAATTCTTTGGTTAATACCCATACCAATCTTATCAGATAAGGTTGCTGCGTTATGTTGTTTACCCCCTTTACCTTCATAAGTCATTTTAGATGGAATAGAACCAATAGAGTCCCACAAGAAACATAAACTGTAATCCAATTCACCCTTTTCTTGTGCATCTAACAATTGATTAATATAATCAGTGATTTGTTCAATGTAATCAAAGTTATTGTTAAAGATAAAGAAACCATCCCAATCTAATTCTCCTGTCTCTGTATCGACAATCTCATCACACTGAAGACCCATAATTTTTGCGTGTTCAAAGCTCCACTTCTGTTCAGTAATAATGAACACAGGTAGAATTTCTTTTTTCTGAGCATCAACTGCAGTCTTAATCATAGCGGTTGTTTTACCAGTGTCTGAGTGACCTAAGAACATATTGATGTGTCCAATCGCAGGACCAGGTAAACCAACAGCATCCAAGAAGTCAGGACCACAGTCAAAAAACCTTTGGGGTTTGTATTTGGCTGAAGTAGAAAACTTCTTCTTTACTGAACTAAAATCATTTTTCTTGATTGCCATAATTGTATTTGTAAAACATTTGTAATGTTTGTAATTTATCACTAGCATTTGCAAGTTTTTCAATAAACTTGTCCATTTCTTCAATGTGTTGTGGGTGTTCACCAATCCCAACAGGATTTTCCATATACACCATCAAAGTTGCTTCTGCCTCAGCAATTTCACTCTCATATTTCTTGATAAGTGATTCATACATTTTTTCTCTGATTTTCATTTTTTTTTAAATTAAAAAGGACACTCTCAAAGACAGTTTGACCTTGAGAATGTCCTTCACATTATTATTAGAACGGCAAGTCCTCGTCAACTTGTGAACTTGCTTGTGGGTCTTCGTAGTTACTTGAAGATGAGCTACCTCCAAAAGATTCAGTGGCTTCTTCATCATTACTATAAACGTAACCACCTTTTTCAGAATCCCAACGTGGAACTTCACCTCGAGCAATCGCTTCCAAATATTCTACAGGTTTCTTAGAATATGCGTCTCTCCAAGTCAATTCATCTTCCAACCACTCTTTCATAACTTTTTTGTCTTCGTGAATCGGACAAGGGTCGTCATACATAATAGTTGAAACTGCGGTGTAGAAAGCACCTTTAGGAGTTTTTTGTTTGGTCAACTCAATGACAAGGTCACGTCCTTTTTCAGGGTCGGTGATGTCACCTTTGTTTCTCCAAATTGGAATAATTTTATCAAGGATACCGTCTTGTTTGTAGTTGTGTTTGAATCTCCAAAACTTAACACCGTCTTCAGGGTGGTCACGGTCAATAACTTTAACTACGTAGAACTTACGTGAGCGATATTGGTCCGCTAATTTCTTATCAGACTCTTTACCTGTTGAGATTAGTTCTTCGTAAACCTCAGTAAGTGGTGAACGTTCATTATCGTTCTTTCCTGGGTCATAGAACTTTTGCCATTTACCACCAACTTGAACTTCGTGGTACCAAGCTTCTTTGAATGGTGAACTTCCATCACCTGTGGGTAGAATACGGACTCTACGCTGTCCTGAATTTGATTTTTCATCTAGGAGAAGTGTGAAATACTTTTTCAATCTTTCCTCTGAACTCATTCCTCCTCCACCGGATTTGGATTGTTCGTACTGTGCTAATACTGCGTCAAGTGAACTCATAAAAATTAAATGTTAAAAAATTAGTGTTACAAATATAGGGTTTAAAAAATTACTAGTCAAATAAAATAAAAAGGGTCGTGTTACCACAACCCTAAATGTAATCAAGAAATCATAAAAGTCAAAAGTTATCTACTCTTAAATCCTCTAAATTCGTCTTCTTCGTCGTCATCAAATGTCTTCTTTATTTCAGCCGGATTTACATCTTCAACTTCATCCGATGTTAGAATATATTCGTGTTTACCTGATTTTTCAAAGTCTTCTTTCTTATCGTCAAAAAAATCTGATAGTTTTTGATTAAATGGTCCTGAATCTAAACTTCTTAGTTGTAATTTTTCTTGCGGTGTCTTTTCTCTGTATTTTTCAATTTTCGTTTCAATACTATTAAGTTTTTCTACTAAACCGTCCATTTCACTTAATTTTGTTTCTAAATTTTGGATGTATCCAAAAAGTTGTTCAAAATACTTATCTTGCTTAGAATCTATTTTTTCAGTAGTTTTAACAATATCAGTAACGTCTATCTCCTCAGTGTTTGAATCACCCTCAGCAGATTCTCCCTCATCATCAATCTTTGTAACCTCATCATCAGTTGCAACATCTATTTTTTCAGGAGTTACAGGGGCCGCCTCAGGAGCTGCAGCATCCGCAGGTGCCGGTGGTAATGCCGCCGCATCAAGAGCTGGTTCACCTGCCGCTTCAGGAGCAACAGGTAGTTCCTGTTCTGTGATATAATTGTTTATACTATGATATCTTTGTATTTCTTTTAGAATCTTTTTGTCAATACTCATTTTCTTAACCGTTTAAAAGTTGTTTTATACCGTGTGGAGTCTCTACTCTAACTCTTCTGTTAGCAGTGACATCGTGTCCTGCTCTTTCAATAAGGCCATCTCTTTCTCTAACGATATAACAATCGCCAGTGTCTAAGTCACAAACTTGCTTGGTTCCGTCACCATTATCCTTTGATGACATTCTTACATTTTTACCAAGATACTGATTTAACATATTATTTAGGTCCATAACCAATTTTTCTTATAAATATCTATAAAATTCAAATAATTTTATTGTGGGGTCGTACTAGGGGTTGGGCTTGGAGTACAAGTAGGTGGAATGTTGTTTATTATATTTTGATTGTTAGCTGTTGGTGTAGGTGTTGGTGTGATTTTAAACACAGGTATTGTACTAACAAGTCCAAGATTCTTCGCCAACCTATTACCTTCAATTAAGTTGAATGACAACTGTGTATCTGAGGTTAAATCAGTTCCTCTATTTGCTGGCCAGTTTTGTAGATAGAAAGTTTCAATAGATTTGTTTTGAATATCCCCGACTCTATTTATCAATCTATCTCTCATAAATAACATAAATTCTACAGGGTCAACAAAATTAGCAACAGGATATGAAAGTGGTAATCCATTTAGATTTTCAATATCCATACAAGAATATGTTGGTTCAAAATAAGTTCTTAACTCACCATAATTATAATCTAAAGTAATTCTTCCAAAGTTATTGTTTAAACCAATGAAGTTTTTACTGTCTTTGTTACCACTTGCAGCCCAAGATATTAAGAATATTATAAATCTTAAGTTTTGATATCTTTCAATCTCAATAGCATCTGTAGACGTTGTACTAACATTTTGAATTAACAAGTCATAGAATTGTTTTGCCGTTAACTTAGTTTGAGTTCCACTTACTGATGTATATCCAGCTTGTTTATAAGGTGTTTCCAATACTTTTGAGTCACAAGAATTTTGTGCGGATTGTTGTGTATTAGAATTTGTTGACACGTTTGCATTATTACCTTGGGTAGTTGTCGCATTGGTTCCCTTATCATCATCTTTCCTTTGAGTAACAGCGGTTATCAATTTACCAACCAAATTTTGATTAATACTTTGTAATAAGTTTTCTGTGTATGGATACGACAACACACTTTGTCTAACACCCGTAAATTTGGTTTCAAACTGACCAGGTGTAATAGTGTGCGTAACATCAGTAATTAAGTAAGAACCATTAAACATCGGTACGTGTCTAAGGTTGAAATACATTGTTGGTTGAATCATCGCATTACCTAAACCAACCACATCACATTGATATGACCTGTTCTGATAAATGTTATACAACGAGTTGTTTTGTGTTGCGGTATCTCTACCAGATGCTGCGTTGGCCATATTATTTATGGTCCACACAGATTCAGCGGTCGCCTTACCGTTATCTTGTGACACTGAAAAAGAATAAAATATATTTTGGTTTCTAACCCCAATGTCTACCGTAAATCCAACACATCTATTAGATAACGCCCAATCTGTTTTATTTGTTTGGTTTTCAACATTTGGGTTACCAACAGGATTTCTTAAGTCAAAAGTGTCGGTTCTAAATAAATAATTGTTAACACTCTTATCTGTAGTATCAATATACGATGATGGTCTATTGGCATAGAAACAAACTAATTTTGGTCCTGACCTTCTGTAGTCAACAGTTAGGTAAGTTCCCCACATTTCATTAGCAAAATCAATCGTGCTTGGTATATTAGGTACCGCGTTTAAAGTAGGTTCTTGTACATTATAAAAGTTAACATACGCAGGCATTGGCATTATCGTAAAGTGATTATCGGTCAAAATACCTGCTAAAAATACAAACACACCCATATTAAGGTTGATTGTGTCTTCACTGATAATTTGTTTTAACTTGAAAATATCCACAACAACCTTATCTCCAATATTTCTTGACGCTCTGTCAAGGAACAACATATCTTCAAATAAGGTGTATCGTTTGTAATCAGTACCCGCAATCCACTTATCATTCAATGCTTTGAATGCTTCATATAAATCTACTTTAGCTTGTTTTGAATCAAACTTACTCTGTATTGTTTTTTCAGGTAATTCACTAATTTCGGGTAATCCCTTTCTTACATTTATTAGTGTGTTATCTAAACCAACGTTTTTAAATGCGTTATATGTGTTCAAATATCCTTGGAGTTGACCTGTAAATTCAGTGATAGTTAAATTTGGATTTTCAAGTCTTTGGGTGGCATACATTCTAATAACTTGTGATAACTCTGTAATATTTGCAGACGTAAAGTTAATATTAGACTGAACAAAAAAGTCGGTTATGTAAGAACCATTATTATCGTAAATAAGTTCAGGTATTGTTGAAAACCCAACTTCAAGTTGTAGTGTTCTCCACGCGTCAGGGTTTGACGCTATAGAGTTCTGCAAACTAACCGTACCACCATTGGTTGGCAAATTGTTCTGATATGGTCCAAATTGTAACGGATTGATTACTTGAGATGTATTAGTAATATATCCGATATATGAGTCCACCGCTCTTCTGTTGTAACGAGTCGGGTTACCCATTCTCAATACAACGTCATATTCCATAATGTTTTGGATTTGAGCAATCGAATTACTGAATTGACTCTGTATTATTGTTTCAAATAAATCTTCAGATGTGGCGCTACTTAATGGTATTTGAACACTCATCAATGAACGCATCATCTTTTGGAAGTTTCTGTATGTTGTTTCCAAATCAGAAAACTGTTCAAATCCACCACCTACTGAAAGTGACGCACCAGGGTCAATTACATTAGAATTTTCCTCATTGATATTAAAATTTGTTAACGCTTTACTGAAGTTTAAAAATTCATTTTCTAATATGTCCAATATTTGTTTGTCAAATACTGAGAACACATCATCAATTTTTGAATATTCATTCGTCTGAATCAACTCAAATGGGACATTACCAAATAGATTGTTTTCATCAAACATATAACTTCCTGTACCAGGTCGATATATTGTTTGGTTATCGTAATAACCGTAATTTGGTAAACTCCAAAATGCTCTAACCGAACCGTTAAATAACGCTTCATTATTATACAACTCTTGTGTTAATAATCCTGTAGTACTAAAACAAGCGTTGTTCACTTGGTTCATTTGTGACCCAAACGATGGTATTACATAATATTGATATGTTGGAGTTGTTGGTGGTTCATCACAAACAACTGTATTTGGAACTGATGGTGTAATACTATCAGGTAATAAAACACTATATGTTTTAATATCAATAACCCTTGTTTGTAAATCCTTGGTTGTATTTTTATTAATATTTGATTCTGAAAGGTTTTGAATCTTTAAACCATTTTTAATGGACTCATTAATTTCACCATCAGTATATGCAGTATACAAGTCTTGAGAGTTGTAAAAGTAATTGAACTCATTAATCAATTTAGGGTAGAACCCTACCTGCATTGTGGTGTATTTAACATTATTGTCAACCGTTTCTGTTTGTAATGTTATTTTACCAACACCATTTAATGTATAAGTCTTGGCGGTGTTTTGATTAATAGGGTCGTAGTTTTGTTTGTAATCAAAATTACCCCAACATCCACCTAAAATATCCTGATTGGTTTGTACTTGTGTTTTATATCTATGCCAAATCGCACCATATTTTAATACCCAAACATATGGAACCTTGTGTAACGCACCAAACTTTTTGAAACTTGCAAAAATATAATCTAAAGGTGTTGTCACACCAGCAAGATTTGTTTTATATCTGTCCTTAAATGTTGCGAGTGGTAGTGAGTTTAAGAATAAAAACGCTGCCGCGACATAAGGATATTGTTCTTTATTCTTTTCTTTAGCAACACCCTCCAATATTGCGTTAACAAAATAAGGTGTGTTCAACATAGAGGTTGTTGTTCTTACGGGTAAACCTGTTGTTGGGTAATCAACATAACCTTCTGTCGGTAACAAAGTTGCTGGTTGTCTTGTTATGTAAAACGTATTAACATTTGTTGTTAGTGCCGGTATTGCAGTGTTTAGATAGTTAAAGTTTGTTACAGGTCTGTTTGTATTATAATCATCAATACCCGTAAAATTTGAAATTATATTTTTTGGTTCGTAAACTTTATATGTGTTTGATGTGTTGTTTGCAACGTCAACCGAACCACCTAAAATATACTGACTTAAATTTTTAATGTTCCAATCCTGATTTGTAAACGGGAAAGTATCTACAATTTGTATTGGGTTTGTGCTAGTACTCTTTAAGAATTGTTGTAATTGTGGCGTTTGTGGTAATGAAACAAAAGAGTTTGAAACAGTATTTGACAAGTATTTTGTACTAAGAATTGAAAACGGGTTCTGAGTATAATTCTTAAGATATGGTGTAATATAAATGTCTTGTATAAATTCACCCCAAAATAAACCAGTTCCTTGGTTTGAAAACGCTTCTAATGTTTGGGTAAAATTATTAGCAGTAAAAGGATATTCTTTTAACTTTTGAGTTAAGTATGGATTACTCAATCCTAAAGATTCTATAATGTTAGTACCTTCCGTAATACCAATAATGTCACCAACAAAAGTTTTAGACGTATTGTCATTTGTAACTCTACCAAATCCTGTATAAAATTGGTATATTAATTGTCTCTCATATATTTCATAAAAATATTTTAACTCTTCTTTATTAAGATAAGCTAACCCAATATTAGGGAATTCTAAAGCATTTAGATTTAATCTTTTTACTGTTGCAGCATCATTGTCTGCGGGAGGTTGTGAAATTGGTGGGTCATTTCTTTGCGCAGTACCTTTTAAATATTCTTCAACAAATTCGACCTCAGGCCATTTGTCGTAAAGATACCCTTTTGATTGATTTACAAACGCAATATCACCAGGATATGTTAATGTATATCTTGGTTGGTCATCGGTACCGTTATTTTCAACAAAAACTTGTGGCCAAGGGTATACAGGTTGTTGGGAATTATCTATAAATTCTTGACTAGCGTTTGCTGTTAACGGAACGTAGTTGACATCATCAGGACTTTTTATAGAAGTACTATTGTTATTTAAAACAACATTTTTTCTCACAGGGTCTTGTCTAACAGAATATGCCTGAATATGAACATCATCCATCAATCTGATAAACGCCTCTGTTGATGCCATAATCACCGCACTAATATTTCTAACTGTAGGTCTAAATCCAATTCCAGTATCAGCTCTTTCTACTTTATCAGCCAATTCAGCACTTAATTTGGTTTCCAATTCAGTAACTTTAGCGTCAATTTGAGATTCCATACTTTTTATTATGGTGTCAAATCTATTGGCACCAACAAAAACATAAAAGTTTTTCTTAACTTCTTTCAATCCTTCGGGTGTCGCCTCTACCACTACACTAAAATATTGTTCAGCACTTTTTACAATAAATGCACTAATTTCTTCAGGTGTTGGGTATTTTATCGAGGTTCTGTCTATAAATGTTTTTTCCCAATCAATATTATCCAATTGAAAGTTTTCAATATAAATCGAAGGAGTTATTGGGTTTGGTATCTTAAAGTTTTGTTTTGCTTCAGCACCAAACGTACCGTTTTGTGCCAACTTAGTATTGTATGTTTGTGTAATAGCACTTAACTCACTTTGAGCGGTAACTCTTTGTGATTGTGTTAGATTCTTTTTGAAGACATAAGCATACTGACCATCCTTTAAAACAAATGGTTTTGGGTCCAAAAATGTTGTAAACCAAGAATTTTTGGCGTCTCTGACACTTTTATAATATTGGTTAAGTGTTTTTTTATAAGATGTCGCATCCGTAATCGGCTGCATATCAACTTTCCTATATGAATTAATAATGTTCTGTTCAAATTGTTGTAATTTGTAACCTAATTCCATTATTGTTAGTTCAGGAAAATTCTTATCAATTAAACCTTTGGCTTTGTATTCAGAGTAAACTTCGTGCATTTTTTGTCTACCCCTCTCATTAACTCGAGTAACACTCAGGTTGTTTTGAGATTGAGCATTTGACGGAATATTCTGACCCGCATTGTTCGCCGAATTATCATCTGCAGACTCTGTTTCAACAATAGAGTTTGTGTATGTAAATGTTTTAGAATACATATGGGGTAATGCAATCAAATGCCCCATCTGAATTTCATTTAAAATGTTATATTTGTATCCGTAAAATTTACAACTAACTTGGTAGTTACCACTCATTGTATTAAATCTCGCCTCAAATGTGTGTAGATTTAATTGGTATCTAACCGCCTGTCCATAGTAACCCTTAAGTGTTAAATAAAATGGTGGATATGGTAAATGAAAGAAGGCTGCATATGGTGACTGTTCTCCTTGTTCAAATAATGCTTTACCTCTAACATCTTCAAATTCAATCGATACTTCAGGTATAAAAGATGTTTTGGTGATTACCGAAATACTTGTAATACCTAACAACCCGGGGTCTATAGTCCTACCATTCTTGTCCGTAACTGTTGAACCTCGGTAAACTTTTCTCCCATACTCTTCTACAACCTCTTCAGACCTTTGGAGTCTTGCTTTACCTTGATTTGAATTTAAACCTGTTAAATCATCGTAGTAACCCGTATTCATAAACTGGTCACTGTTTGGTTTTAAAAAGTTAATAGATGCAATGGATATTGTTTCGGTTTGTGTCGTTGGGGATGCCCCTACGTTTAACCTTGTTCTTGGTAGTAGTTCACACTCTAAGTTGGCATACATTACCAAATTTTCGTGGTCAACTAATCTTTCTTCAATTACTGTTTGACCGTTTACACCACCACGCACAACTTTGTTAGGGTCAACAACAATGATATTGTCAAATGACTCTGCATAAATACTACCTGAATTATCCCCAAAAGAATTACCTGCCATAATAATAGAAATACGTGTCTACTGCGGATTTATAATCTTGTAAAGATGTTATCAAAGGATATGGGACAGTTAATATTGCGCCATCAAATATGTTATTTTCTAAACCACCAAATTGAGGATTGGCTTGTAATATTAACCAACCAAAGAATGGGGTTCCATAATATTCCTGAGAGACCTTATCAAGTCTACTTCTTCCAACTTTATAAATGTATACTTTATCGGATGGTTTTGGTGAAATATTGACAAAGGGAACAACTGTTTGTTGTCCGTTTATCAAAAATTGGTTATATCTATTATAATACTGAAGTGCCATTTTATAATAATTGAACTTTACCGATTACAACATCTGTTGTTATTTCTGTTGACCATACTGTCTTATTAGTATCCGAATTATTTTTCAAACCTAAAGACTTAATTAAATCTATTTGTGGTGGAACAGGTAATGTGTTTATAGTATATGTAAATAATCTACCTTTATTTATATCATTATATGGTGTGTAAATAACATATTTCTTTAACGGACCCGTTGCTAATCCATCCAAGAAAGTAGTTGCCGCATTATTTTCGTAATTGTAAATTGTCTTAATTGGTGTTTCGCTTGAGGGTCTTGGTCCTATCCAATAAGCGTCAAATTGTTCCCCAAAGTTAGTCGCCTGATTTCCAATAATAGTTGGATTGTTTAATATGTTAGCAATTAACGCATCTTTAAATGATTGATATAAATTAGAATCAGTAACATCTTTATTCAAAATAAAATACTGTCTTCTGTTAGAATCATTCTCCCAAAATTCAGGGTATTTTAACAATGTTATTGGTTCAAAAACCGAACCACTATCATAGTTTTCAGTATCACCAACAGATGGTATTAAAGATGATTCATATTGTTGATTATCAAACGTAAACTCTTCAGTATTTTCAATATCAAGTGTGAATTGGAAAAGACTGTCGGTTATTGTTGTCAAATCATCAGTTAATTCATTGTAAGTAGATTTTGTCGCCCCCGCATAATTTGCAGATACTTTATCCGTACCTTCTATCTCATAAACAACAATGTTACCATTAGACTCTTTAAATCCATCAGTACCATCTTTTAAGTTAGGGTATGTAATAACATTAGTCCTATTTAATTGTTGGATGTAAGAAGTTTGTGTGTTAACTAATTCGTTAATTATTGATGTTAAAGCATTTTGGAAACCACTTTGTTTATTTCTAATAAAACTAATATAATTCTCTTTCAATTGCCTAATTGATTTGTTAGAGAAGTTTTTGGTTGGATTACTCATCCAAAGCATAAACCCTTCAAGATTATCATCAATATCATTTATAAATTTAGAGAAAACAGAATCAACTGATTGTTGGATTGTTGATGGTTTACCAAAGATATACTTTTGTTCAATATTGTAATAAAAATCTCCATATTGATAATTTCTATTGTAAGCAATAATTTGTCTAACAGCATTATTATATTGTTTCAAAATATCCTTATTTTTATTTAATACTGTTGTAAAATAATTTTGTGTTGACCCAACAAACTGCGTCATAAATTGTTGATAATCAATTGTACCTGTCGTCTCATTTTCACCAATTTCGGTTGTTAAAACTTTACCAATAGTCTCAGCGTTTGACTCAGTTTGTTCATCTTCAGTATCAGTTACTACAGGTGGTGGAACTTCAATACCTAAGTTTTTGATAAACTGTTGGTCTAAAATTTTATAACTATCATCAGTGGCGTCTGCTCTGTCGTCATAAATTTCAGTATTAGCGTAGAAGTTAAATGACAACGCATTTTGTAATTTATCAACCGCCGTTTTTAATCCTTGTCCACCAACAAAATTGAATGATAATTGAATTTTAGCAATCATAGGTTGGACACCAATACCTTCAGGATTTAAATCTAATTGCTCATATGAAATACCTAAAGAATTTGGTATAATTTTAGAATGGTAGAAATCCCCAACTCTTAATATTAAGACAGGTGGCGCGCCAAACGCAGTGTTTACAGCATTATTGTATTCTAACGATGATGACCCGTCAGTAGCGTTTTTAACCGTAGGTATTGTATCACCAGGTCTCATACACTGTTGTAAGAATGTTAGTCTACCGTTTAAACCTTCAGGTGTTATTGAATGGAATGCAGGGTGAAAGAATTTTAATTTATCTCTAAGGTTGTCATAAACCATAGGGGTTTCTTGTCTAATCAATTCAAAATAGTCACACTCAGATAATAATTTTCTTAAAACTCTTTTAGTGATATTATCTCTAAGACTTGTTGTTGTTTCAACAACTTGTTCTACAGTTGTTTTGGTTGAAACCTCTGTTGATATCTGTGATTGATATTTTGGTGATGATTGGTCAATAATTGGTGGTGTTTTTGGTACACTTGGGATATTGACATTAAGATTGAATTTAACCCTTCTACAAGACATCGCATTTACACTATAGATGGCTTCAGGTCTTGATAATCTATCAGCATCCAAATTAGCACAATTAAATGTCTCAAATTTCATATTATTTTGACCAACAGGTTGTACAGTTGTATTTTCACCTTTCGGTATTAATACTAAAGTTAATTGTTTTGTTACGTCAATAGCATTTGCCAATTGTCCAATAGAACGGATGTATTGAACAACAGAATCCAATCTTCTTTGGGATAGAGCGTCGTTATAATTTACGGTTTGTGGTTTTGACGCACTACCTTCTAATATTAACTCAACTTTTGCGTCAGGATTAATTTTTAAAGTTTCATCTAACTTATACAACATCTCCTGTAGTTTATTCTTATTAAACTCAATAACACTTGGGAAGAAGTTGTTTACCGCAGATGGGTTGGCACTATCTCTGTCATAAATTGCTCTCGTATTAGCGTTTGTATAAACAGAATAATAACTAGTATAATTTTCAACAGTTTGGTCTTTAAGTGGGTAATCGTTTTCAAAATACAAACCATAATTGTTAAAACTTTCCAAGTAAGTTTTAGTTTGGTCCGTATTGTTTGCCGTTTGTGACCCAATATTAGTATTACCACCACCAGGAGTTCCATTCGCCCCTGTTGACCCATCACCTGTTTGTACCGTATTAACAAGATATCTTATCTCTTCAGTTGTAACATTTTTACTTTGGATTTTTTGTTGAATTTCAAATAAATCTTGTGTGTTGAATTGGTAGTATTTTTCAGCCAACTCATATAAGTCATATTTTTTACAACCTGCAAAGAACGAATCTAACAACCCTTGAACTCTTTCTCTTGACTGTTCATTAGCTAATACTCGATTAACAATTAAGTTTAACACTGATGGGTGGTCGACAACAATTTGCCATTGTAGACTTCCAGTTCTTGATGTGTTGTTATATGTGTATACAGGTTCTACTCTACCAATAAAGTCAGTTGGTTTAAAGTTGGCTTGTACTTGCTCACTAAACTCTAAACCATAAGGTGGGAACCACATAACTCGACCACCATTAGGTCCTCTCTCACACACAGGTAAATCTTGAACACTTAAACCAGGTCTGTTTGATGTTCTCCAAGCTAAGTTTTCAATAGAGAACATATATTTTTTAGCACCTTCAGGTGTGATATTTGTAGAGTCATTACCCTTCATTGGAGCAATGTTTAAGTTGTATGTATTGTCTAAAACAGAGTATGCAAACTTTCTACCTGAGGTTGTAATACCATCTTGTTTTTGTAAATCATTGTATTGTAAATAAGGAGTATCTTTTTGGAAAACTCTACAATATTCCGCACCTCTTTCTTGTCCAGTTGCGCCAACATATCTAATAACTCTTGAACCTTTTGTAAGTTCTTTGTAACCATCATTAAAGACTTTAGATACTTGGTCAATAGCGTTTCCTACGTGTTGTAGTCTTCTACCACCTCTTGGTTGGGAATCAATAAGTCTTTGAGTTTGGTCTAAAATAGAACCATCCCTAAAATCATTATTAGTTGATTCTGTGTTCTGATAACCTAATGACGGGAAGTCAGGGTCATCAGCAATTATTTCACCACCTATACCAACTTTTTTACCAGCGTTACCTCTATACTTAGGTGACACCCAAGTAAATCCTCCTAATATATCACCACCACTACTGTATGTCGGTCCGTTAGCCCCCAACTTAACAGCCTTACTCGGTCCTTCATATAACTGAGCGAGTTCTTGTGGACCATATACAGGTGCAGATATTTCTCTACCAAATTGGTCAACAGGTAAATCACCAGATGGTGAAAAAATATCACCAGGTTCAGACTTAGGTGAACCAATATAATAATTCGAATCATCTTCTGTTCCACCAACTAAACCACCTCTTAACCTATCAAAGAATGTTCTGTTGTATCCTGGCTTATATCTGTTGTAATCTAAATTACCAAATAATAAATTTTTTGTTCCTGTTCCTGTATTTTCTAAAAACAACACTGAACCCGATTTAGGTGACCCTAATAATCTACCAAAAAATCTACCTAAACCTGAAAATAAATTAGCTTGGGAATATGCCCCCGCCAATTGTTGTGTTGTAAACCCTTGTTTAGAATTAATTGATGGGTCCCAATATGAACCAGGTATAATTGAGTATGGGGCATAAGTCCCTGAAATCCTAGCAATAAAATCGGCCGCAGCACCTAAAACAGTTCCACCAACAGTAATTTTGTATACAGGTTCTAATATGGGTGTTCTACCCATTATTATATTCAATATACCTGTACCACCAGCAGCATTTAATATGTTTATACGGTCTAAAGTATTTTGTCTAATACCATCAGCAATTCGTTGTTCAAAACCATCTTTAAGTCTACGAGCACCTAATTGTGCAATAAACGAGTCTTGACTCAACAACCCATCACTACCTTGTGGGTCATTTCTTAAAAGGATTGAAGATGGTGAGTAAAAAGACGAAACAAATGTTGGGTATGGTTGATTGTTATAATACTTTTGTCCAGCTAAACTTGGGCTAACCGTATCAAAACTATCAAAAAACGGAGCAGAATCTAAAACCGCGTTTGAATTATTACCAAAAACATTTAATGGTTTCCAAGCAGGTGCAACACCGGGAAATCCTACCTGAGCAGCTTGTGGTCCTTCATCAACTAAATCAGCATCTTGGAATCCATATTCACCCTCATTTGAATTAGTATTGTTTAAGGTATTTGGATTGGCAACTTGTGTATAACCCCCATCAGCACCATATTGATTTAATGGATATAAATCGTTTGCAAAAACAGGAGTATCAATTAAAGCATCGTTACTATCTACGGGTGATAAGTCTCTTTGTATAACTTCATAGTTCTGTGGAGGACTAAAAGCATAAGACTTTTTATATGGCACGAGATTCCTTACTACTAATTTTTTTCTAAAAACTTCTGAGCTAGGAAAATCTAATGGACTTGGCATCTTATTTTATTTAATAAATAGAAACTATACTATTTTTTTATTGGTTTTTAACAATCGCTCTATTACCACTTTCAATAACTTGTTGGTAGATTTTGTTTTTAAACTCTGTTGAGTTTAGTATATCTTCAAATTCTTTTCTTGTCATTCCTGGAGATGTTTCAACTTGAAACTTAACAGTACCATTCATAGACACATCTTGTTGGATTTTAACATTTTTTTCCTTCAATCCAACACTATCCTGTATCATTTTAATAGTTTTATTATACATTCCTTCAATCTCACTCTTAGGTTTGTTATCTCCCAAGTTAGCTAAGAATGTTTTCATCATTTCAGCTGACTTATCTTTAGTACCTTCATAAGCACTTTCAATAGCACTTAACGCTTCATCGATACTTTTAGCGTCTTTTTTCTGAGCCGCGTTATAAACCAAAGACCTAATATCATCACCGACACCTTCAAACATTTTTCTAATGTCTTGGGAACTACCCATAGCACTAAAAGACGCCCCTTGCACGTCTTCTCCAACTCTTCTAAAACCTTCTAAGTTTCTAAATACTGAGGTTTGTCCAACAAGAGAAGCTGCTAATCCATCTGCCATAGATTTCAAATAATTAGTTTGAAGTTCGTCAAAAGATAATTGTTTTAAGGCGATTTCCTCCATAGTTTTTGGAGTATCTTCTTGTTGTTTTACAAGTTTTTCAAACTGTCCCTGAGATAGTTCTGAAAGTTTCTTATATCCTTCCTCATCAGATACTTTAACAATATATTCACCACCCTCATCTCTTTTAGCTAAATTAGCGACTAAAGTCTTATCTTCATCAGATGCGTCAATACTAAAACTTATATCAGCTAAACGAGTATCTAAATCTAACGCAGCAATTGCAGCTTTTTTCAAGTTTTCTGCCCCCAATCCAGTTTCTTGACCAATTTCCTTTAACATTCTTAACCCATATGGATTAATTTCAAATCTCTGCGTTTCTTCGTTGAACTGAGCATATGTTTTGGCCATATTGATAATACTATCTTGTAGTTTACCAGGGTCATTAATCGAAGCATCCATTAATGCAAACGGGTCAACCAAAGTCCCCATTGTTACACCAAGTCTTTGAAATGTTGACGCCATTTTTATTGCCCCCTCAGGGTCCATAACTGAGTCCGCGAATTCAGCCGTCTTATTCATATCATACCTCAACATAGACGCTTGAGCCGCCATTTTTGTTAAACCCATAACACCATCTTGGAAATTAAATCGGTTCATCATATCCATATTCTCTACAACGTCCTTCATAATTTCCCTAGCATTTAACCCTAAACTTTGGATATAACTTATACTATCAACGGTTCGTTCAGCGATTAAAGACGCTTCCATACCAGCTTTACCAAAAGATTCTGTAAGGTTTTGAACTTCTGTATCAAGGTATTTACCAGCGGCATAAAGTTCTGTGATTGTTTCGGTAGTGGCAATCATATTTCTTCGAGACCCTTCAGCGACTTGGGCAATTACCCTACCAGCATCAGCTGCGGTACCACCAAGTCTTGTAACCTCTCTTACACTATCAGCAACACTTGTCGAAAACTCTGTAACCCTTGTTCTTGATTCACCAAAAGCGTTATTGGTTTTTGTAACAGCATCACTAATTTGGTTGAAAATATCAGCGGAAGTTTTTAAAGGTTTAAAAAACTTTTCTAAATTTTCAAATAATTCATCCATTTGACCCATAGCGATTCTTTTTTTCTATAAATAGGACTACTTTGATTTTATGGTTTTTGATTATCCTCAATCCACTTATTTAAAAGATATTTTCTGTAAAAAATGGGCATAGACAAAAACTCCCCCCATCCTATATGAAGAAGTTTTGCCATATAATAAAATTCGTCTAATTGAGTTTGCCTATGTTCAGAAGAAAGGGCGAAAAAATTCAACCCCAAACCCAACATTCACTGTGAGCTTTTCTCCTGACGGGGCTATAACGACGCGACTTAAGTCTAATTTGGGTTCATTGTCATCCATAAATTTCTTTATGAATTTTGAGTCTGCTAAAGGCATTTGTTCTGAGAACTTAGCAATTTCACCTTTATCAGTATTTCCATCCACTGAGACAATTTCTCTTTGGAGTCTTAAAGTTCTTCTTGGTGCGATTCTACCTTGGGGGTATGTATTTAACTGATTTGTTAATTCGATTGATTGTCCGAATGTAAGTGGTCTTAATTTAACATTTTTTCCTGACATTGGTAACATAACGGTCCAAGTTCCATCTTCATCGGGAGACTTTCCTTTATTGATATCCAATTCACTCAAATCAACATTTGTTTTGAATGGGTTACCTGTTTTTGGGTCAGTTACCGTAATTTCCATATCAGAACCAAAAGATGTATTACGTAAGAAAATTAAAATCGCTTCAACATCACCTTCCATTAATTCTTCAGGTCTAAGACCTGGTTCATAAATTTTGGCTCTTAATAGATTCAATGTCATATCTCTACCACCAGCCATAAGAATATTTTCATCTGCAGCTGTTAGGTATCCGACTTTTACACTGTCTTTTTTATTTTTGTAAAAAATTCCTTTTGATGGTAGCGGTACCACATCGTGTGGTAATGAAAATTCCATCTGTCCATATTGTGCTGATTCATCCATAATAAAAAACCGTAGAGTTTAGCTCTACGGTTAAATATAAATTGAAAAAAAAGTAAATAAACAATTCTTAATAAATTAACACACAACGGTCCATTCTAAGTGTTGTTGCAATGGTTGCTAATCCATCCTGACTGTAATTCAACTGGTTAAAGTTAACATCACTTAAGAATGTTCCATATAATATCCATTTTTCTACTACAACACCTGTTGGGTCTAACATCTCAAGGTCGACATCTTTTTTGTAACCCGCAGCATAACCCATACGACCAGTTACTGATTCCGCACATAAACGAACCCATTCCATCATAGCTTGTGCGGCTGAAGGTCCAATTGGGTCACGGAATGTTACCGGAATTGTCTGCCAGTTAAATCTACCCGCAACGAATGTAGATGTATTTAAAAACGGTATTTCAACCGGATTAATTGTAATGTGTGGTCGAGCAGCGCTCTCAACAAACCATTCGTTGATACCCAAAGATGATGGGAACCTTAGAATGAATCGGTTCATTCTTTTAGGTTCGTAAGGTATCGGCATTTTCATTAATAAATCAGCCATTGTTCTTTGTTTCTTTTACTTTGTTAATTTATCTATAAATATACAATTTGTAGTTTTTTTACCTATTGACTTTTAAAGGTTAATTTTCTACTATTGCATTGTATCTAGTTCTAGTTTCCAGTTTATTTAATATTGCTTTTTAATTCCTCCAGCTGTTGAATAAGTAGTTAATCCTTCTTCTTTGTCTTTAAAATATCCTTTAATTGCTTCTAGGTTTTTTAAATCATCATCGGAAAACCCTATTTTAGGTTCAGCAGGAATAAATTTATTTGCAATGTCTTTTTTGAGGGTCGCCCTACCTTTAAGTAAAGAAGCCATCGATTTAATATAATAAATAAAATCTTCTAAAGCTTTTATTTTTGCTTGTTCAGGGTTTTGAGCTCCTGACGCATCACCAAAACTTACAGGGTTATAACGATTCATTTCTAAATATGAACGTATAAGTTGTGTATCAGTCATTTTTTCTTCACCCGCAAACTCACGATATTTTCTTAAGTTCTTTAAAAGTTTTTCCTTATCTATACCCTGATAATTGTTTATGATGTAGTTGAAAACTCCCTCTTTAATTGTGTTCGGGTTATGACCTCTTGCGGTGATTATCGCAAAAATGGACCCGTTGTTAACCGCTTCTACAAAGTCATCCCAAGCAGGACCTGGTTTAGCTCTCATAGCATCTATTAAAAACTGTCCATCACCAGGTGTTCTGAAGTTTCTAAATGGGTCATCAGAAAATCCTACAATAGTCTCACCCTTGTAATCGAATTTTTCTTTTCCTATTTTACTTCTGTATTCGGCGAAATCATCTGTAGACATTTCTACATCATCACCATCTTCACTCTGTAAAATAATTTTAGTTGGCATATGGACAATGTTATCATCCCAGTCAAAAGCGTAATACTTAAGGTCTGGTGTCCCGTGTTTTGATATACCTTCTTTAAATTCTCTTTTCATATTGGCAAAAAGTGGGGTGATTAACCCCACTTATAATTAGTAGTTTATTAGATATTTTCAAACGAAGCTCCTGTTGGAGTAATGAAGAATTCGATATCGATGAATTCAAGTGCCTTCGTTGGTTTTAAGTAAATTTTACCTGTTAATGTATTTCTGTCTAAATCTTCAGGTGAAGAACTTACTGTTACACGGAAGTCGTAAAGACCTCTATCTCTTCTGATTGAATCCAAGATTGGGTTTACAGAATCCAAGAATTGTTGTCTTACGATTTCGTCGTTTTGTTCAAACAATAATCTTACAGCTACCGCTGAAATCAACTTACGAGCTTGTAGTAACAATCTTCTTACGTTCAATCTGTTCAATGCTGAATCAGAAACTTGTAGAGTTTTGTTACCCCAAATTACTGTTCCTACGTCTGCGAAAGTTGCGATAGGGTTGATACGACCTTGGTAAAGAGTATCTCTATCTTCTTGAGTTAGTTTTAATCTTGCTTTGATTGAGTTTACAAGACCTCTTGTGTAACCCGCAGATGCGAACCAAGGGAATGAAATGTTATCAGTCAATGCTAAGTTTCTACAAACTTCACCTGTTGGGGGTAGATAGATTTGAGTGTTGTTAACAGTATCTCTTGTTAAAATCCAAGGATAGAACGTTGCTGTATAACTTGAGTCGATACCTGTTTGGTCAAGATTATCAACCGCTTCTTGAGGGTAAATAATTTCAAATTGACTGTTAGCGTCAGGTGTATACATATTGTAATCAGGTGTTGTTACAATGTAAACAGAGTCCGCTCTTTCGTTAGACACCATTCCGATTGCCAATTCACACAAGTTAGAATTGTTAACATAATCGATACTTGCGGTTGCAAATACATTGATGTTTGTTGATTCAGGGTTGTTGAACGACAAGATACCAAGTAAGTATGCGTAGTAGTCGGTGTTAGCAAAGTCTTGAGTGTTGTTAGCAACAACTATTCTTTTAAATGTACCGTCTCCTGTAGCGTTAGGGTATCTAACTGATGGGTAAGCACCTTGTAAGAAACCTGATGCACCTAATGCGAATCTGTCTTGGTTTGTTCTAAACTCTCTATAGATATCCCATCCGTCAAATCCACCTTGGAAACACATAGTGTATTTTCTTGAATATAAGAAGTAGTATGGGTTTTCTTGAGTTGTAGGTTCGTCAGAGAAATTAGCTACACCACAAACAAACGCCGCTTGTCCACTAGTTACGAATGCATCACCGATAGTTACAATTGTTGCTCCTGAATCCATATGGAAACCTTGTGTTAAGTAATTCCAAGGTGCCGATTCTGTAGCCAAGTACCAGTTAGTAACAGGATTTTGTTTACCTTTGTATTGTAACAAGTCAGAATCAATACCTAAAGAACTTGAAAAACCTAAGTAAGTTCTTCTTACGATATCTCCTGATGAGGTTACAATGTTAGAACCACCTGCAGTTGTACCAAATGGTGGGTCAAATACTGTTTCACCTGGATAATAATATTTGTTTTTGATTATTGCGAAAGGTGATGGATTTGATGCTGTTTCGTAAACTCTTGATTCTAAACCATAGAATCCACAAGGAAGTGCATCTATTACATATTCGTCAGATAACTCAATCATAATATATGCCGAGTTTAAAGGATATTCACCATCTGATGAACCAACTTTTTTAGCTACGAAACTGTTTGAACCCGGGTCCATCGTACAGTTTGTGTATTTTTCATAAACAACAGGATTAGCATCTGTGTCAAAGAAATCACGAACTAAGATGTCAAATGTCATATTACTGAACGAAAGGTTAGCAATTGAAATTTTAACTTCTGTGTTAGCTGAGTTACCATCAGAGATAGAAACAAATCTAAATAATTTGTAAACCTTGTTACCTCTTAATTCAGATACAACATAAGGTGTTTTAGGTGTTTGATATCTATCAAGGTACCAAGCGATTGTCGTTGTAGATGAAGTATCTCTCGCTTCAGGTAAAGCAACCATTTCTGGCTGAATACCTCTAATGTAACCTTTATTATAACCATAGTTTAAAAGACCAGGGTAAGACTCCTCAACAAATACAGGAACTTGAGTTCTTGGTTTGAAGAAGTTTGTCACACCTAATACTTTTGTAATATAATTTGAATTATTTGATTGGAATGATACATCAAATGTAAATCCTGAACCTTGATAAGTTGCCCCACTCAATTGGAATGTTGCAAAAGGACTTTGTGATATACCTGAGTATGCGCCTGTTGTAACCATTTGTAAATCTGTAAGACCTGTAACTTGGTAAGTCATACCGTGGTCGTTAGCGTCATAGATTGAAATACCTCTTGAACGTAGAGTTGCAACAACCAAGTTATTGTAATCTGTATAAGCAGTACCACTATAAGTGTAGATACTACCTGACAATGTTCCGTAGAATGTTCCCGAAGCGCCTGTAAAGTAATTTGAAACCGCATAATCCCAAGAATAACCTGAGTAACCATTACCTGTTGTTGGATTGAATGCTGCGTAGAACCAAGTGTCGTTGTTTCCGTCAGTTAAATCGTTAGCTTCCAAATCAATACTATCACAACCAAATTGGTTAGTTAAACCTGTAAATGTTCCATCAAGGTTTGTATAACCTGTTGTTGGGATTGCTCCGTAAACAACTGCAGTTGTTGCTGAAAGATTTGTATTACCTGATATACTTTGTACAAACGATGTGATGTCTGAATTATAAGTTGATGTTGAACCATCCGCTAATGTATACTGAACATTCAACTCATTAGATAACACTGAAGGTAATGACGATGTGAATGTAATCGTACTACCTGATGAATATCCACTAAAGTTTGCAGTAAAGTTTTGAGGGATAGCATATCCTGTGTCAATTCCAACAGTTGTTCCATCAACATTGGCAATTAATCTAATTGACCAAGATGGACCAGCATCATACCCTGACAAACCTAAAATTCTTGTTACGAATAATTGGTTAGATTGTTGTAGGTAAGACTTTGCAATGTAAGCCGCCTCATATTTAGGGATTTGAGTTCCGATAAATTTTACTGGTTCTGTTCCACCAAAAAATGTTTGGAATTCATCGTAATTTGTAATGAAGATTGGTTCGAAGGCTGGACCCTTTAAAGTCTCCCCAACTAATCCCAAAGTTGTAACACCTACGCTTTGTGCTACGAAAGATAAGTCTGTTTCTGAAGTATAAACGCCGGGTGAGACGAAAACCTTTTGATTTGCTTGTGCTGTTGCCATTTAGTTATTCTTTTCTAAAAATGAATTTATTTTTATCATAAATATTTGATTAAAACACAAAAAACTTGACTTTTGAATATGTATTTGTAAACGGTAAGAATTTATTCTGCCTTTATTCTGCCTTATGGACAAAACACCTCATAAAATAAAGAATTTAAAGATTTCTGTTGAAGCACACACAATGTTAAAAAAACACTGTGAAAAACACGGTTTAAAGATTTATAAGTTTTTGGAAAACTTAATTGCCGAAAAGTGTAAAGAAAAAAAAGATATCTACGGAGAGGATTAAACCAACTTGGCAACAAAGTCTATATTTGCTTCTTGACCAACAGTTTCTTTATTAACCTCAATCAAAATAATATCATTTGTGTTGAGTTGGATTAAGTCTAAATCAGAACCATAGTAATCGCCATTTATGTAAACATCAAATGAATCAACATTTGTTGTACCCATTAAATTTAAATCAATTCGGTAATCAACAATATCACTTAAACTTGTATTACCCGATGTGTAAATAAAATTGAATGGAAATTCATTTGGGTTTGGTGGCATAATCTCTGCTCGTTTAGCATTTGCCAAACTTGCATCAACTTCAAATAATTCTAATACTCTACTAACCGCGGGTTTTACTTGGAACTCTTCTTCGTCAATCAAGTAACCTAACATTGTAAAATCATAACTTTGGACATAATATTTTCTTTTGTCCAAATCCATAACAGAATTATCCGTAACGTTATCCATAATGATTGGAACATACTGACCTTTAATAAAGGTATATGCCTGTCTTGATGAAAAAGTTTGCATCACATTTTTATTAAATGTGTTTAACTCTCTCATTCTATTACAGATTATTTTTACACTATATTTTATATCCACAGGAACAGGTTGGGGGATTGTATAAACATCATACCCTTTTACGTTTCCGTTCCAAGTAGGAACTGTAGCATAATAAAATTGTTTTCTATTTGGAATAGTATACTGTGTGGATGGATTGGTTCCGTATTTAACTTCAGGATTTCTAACTGTTGTAATAAATGGTGGGTTCGTATTGAAGTCAGGGTCTTTGAAGTTCCAAGTTTCAGTAAACTGTGACCAATTTTGTGTTGTGATAATTTTATCAATAACAGGAACTGTTTTACCCTCAACAACAAGTTTTAAAGAATCCTTAACAAAATCGAGCATACCCCTATCCAAATCAGCGTGTAATACGGACTTTGGTAGATATGTCCCATCTTTTTGAATATACTCAAGAAGTTCTCGTCTTCTTTCGGATAAAATTTTTGGTGGAACTAAATCTATGTTTGGTTTTATTTGCTTTGGGAACCCCATATTAGTTATTAACAATAAAAATTTTATTTTTACGATTTACCATATCAACCGCATTGGCGTGAAATACTGGTTCTTCAGTATCTTTGTAAACAAATGAGTCATAAACATCGGGCTTATATGTTACAACAATACCGTTTGGTTCTTTAGGGATATTTTCACAAGGGTATTGACAAAAATCTTCCAAGTAACCAATAACAAATGCGTGAACATTTTTTGATTTTTCACGACGAACTCGGTCTCTACCACCCTTTCTAACTCTGAACTCCACATCACTTAATTTTACAAAGTCGGCGTGCATAATAACCTTACCATCAAACGTTACTGAAAAAGTATGTTTGTGTAGGTTATAATACACCATAACTCTTTTACCTAAAAAGGCAGATTCAAATTGTGATTCAGTAATTAGTATTTTCATATATTATAATTATTTTGAACAATAGTTATCGTAGGTGTGAATAAAGAAATCCCTAAATTGTGATTGATACCCATTGTCAATAAGATATTGATAGATATACTCATATAAATCATCATTACCAATTTGTTCACATAATTGTTCGACAATATTTGCCATTGATGAATCAACATATTCTCTAATTTCATCTTTACTCCAATAATCACAAACAGAATCACGGTCCAAGTCACTTATGTGTTCATCGACATACCCCAATCTTCGTTGTAGTCTTAACATATTGTATTGTCTCTCTGTGATGATGATTTTCATTAAAATCCGTCAAATTCATTTACCGTAACCGGGGTTGCGATAATTGTTCTGTAGAATGGTTTGTAACCACCATACGTATGTTTATTGTCTGAAGTAACCCTTCCATCATCGGCTACAGAGAAATATCTAACCTTATCTTCAGTTAAATAATAACCCAAGTAATCACCAAACATTACATCAACACCAAGTTCATCAAGATAAGATTGGTAAACAGAAAATTTCATATTACCAGGTTCCATTTGTTCAACCCTACTCTGACCTAAGAATTGTGTGGTAGGTGCCATAATTTGAACAAGACCCTTAAGTTCAACAGGGGGTAGGTATTTGATACCACCTTCCAAAGCTTCTCCATAAACATCATCAGTATTTGTTTTATATCTGTCGACTCTATAAAGGATTACGGTAAAGTTCATATCACCCTCTAACCACTCTGAACCCATTGCAATATCAAGGGCATAATCCTCACCACCAAAGAATTTACCTAATCTTGTAATTGGAACTAATTTTTCTCCCATATTGATAAATACAATTATATTGATTATTATTATGTAAAATGCTTTTTGATGGCAGAACCAAGAACAATAGAATCGAAGGCAATCAAGATTTTAGAGGAATACCAAGGGGCCAATAACCACATTATTAACTTAAAAATTAAGTTAGAAAAAAACCCTAAATTTTTCCCTACAAGAAGCCAATGTGATTACATCTTTGAGAATAAAGATGTTGTACCTAAAGTTGCTCGTAAATGGGTGGTACTTGATTCATACTTTTCACAAAAACTTGCTGATGATAAATTCTTAATGACCGTCCCCGAAAAAATGTGGGTGGAAAAGATTTTATGTGAAAGAGATAAAGCGTTTCATATTTGGGGAAAGTTTTTTGAATCCGATGAATTACAAGAATATTGGGTTCCGAAGGCATCTATTATCAAAGACAATAAGGTTAATATTGGTGAAATAGATTATTCAAAATATTCTCATCGTCCTCCATTGGACCACCAAAAAATTGCAATCGAACAATTATTAAGAAATAAGAAATACATTTTGGCTGATGATATGGGGTTAGGTAAAACTACCTCAACAATTATCGCATCATTAGAGACAGGTGCTAAAAAGATTTTAATTATCTGTCCAGCATCTTTAAAGATTAACTGGCAACGAGAATATCAACTTTACAGTAACAAAACAAGTTATGTTTGTGAAGGTAAAAACTACTCAAGTGAACACGATATTTTGATAATGAATTATGATATTATCAAAAATTTCCACGATACAAAAAACAAAGAAAAGTCTCAAATTTTTAAAGACAAGTTTGATTTAGTAATCATTGATGAAGCACACTACATTCAAAATGTCCAAGCTCAAAGAACAAAATTAATTAACGATATTGTTAAAGATGTTGATAGACTTTGGTTATTAACAGGTACCCCGATGACATCAAGACCAATTAATTATTTTAATTTGTTATCGTTGGTTGACTCTCCTGTTGCTAAGAATTGGATGGCGTATGTTGTCAGATATTGTGCAGGATATCAGTTCAAAGTAGGACCAAGAAAAGTTTGGAATGTAATGGGAGCGTCTAACTTGGAGGAATTAAGAGACCGAACTACAACAACGGTTCTTCGTCGTTTAAAAGAAGACGTTTTAGATTTACCTGATAAAATCATAACACCAGTTTATTTACGACTCAAGTCAAAATTGTACGAGGAGGTAATGGGTGATTATTATAATTGGTATGAAAAAAATCCTGACGAGAGTAAAAACTTATCTCTTCAGTTTACAAAGTTAACTCAAGTTAGACAGGTTATCGCAGATGAAAAAGTTAACCACACAATTGAACTTGCAGAGAACATAATAGAACAAGGAAAAAAAGTTATCATTTTTTGTAATTTTACAAACTCTTTAGAAAAAATATGTGAACACTTTGGTAAATCTGCGGTGCGTCTTGATGGGTCAATGTCAAAAACGCAAAGACAAGATTCGGTTGACAGATTCCAAGAAGATGACAAAGTAAAAGTGTTTGTCGGTAATATTAAAGCCGCAGGTGTGGGTATCACACTAACCGCAGCTGAAGCTGTTATTATGAACGATTTGTCATTCTTACCGTCTGACCACAGTCAATCTGAGGACCGAGCTTACCGATACGGACAGAAAAATAATGTTTTGGTTTACTACCCAATTTTTGAAAATACAATCGAAGGAATCATCTATGACATACTCAATAACAAGAAAAAAATTATTGGAACCGTGATGGGTGATACTCAAGATGAAACAAATGTTGTTGAGGAAATTTTGAAAGAGATTAGTAGAATGAGATAAAAGTGTATCTTCCTGTTATTTATAAGGAAATATACCTTAATATGCAACACTTACAAGAATCAGTAGAAAGAGTTGAAAAACAAATTTTACAAGAACAAAAAAAAGAAGAGGTAAAAGTTTTAATTAACGAAATGAAGAAGATAGGTATTGAAGACCTACCTTATGCCTACACAGCCCTGAAAAGATTTATTGACCCCGAAACAATGAATGTTCATTACAACAAACATTACAAGGGTTATGTAAATAAGTTAAATGACTTACTCTCTAAAAGAAAATCAAAAAACAACGATTTAGAAAAAATCATAAGAAACATTTCAAAGTATCCAAAGGCAGTTAGAGATAATGCAGGTGGGGCGTTTAACCACGCATTGTTTTGGAATATGTTATCACCAAAACCGATGAAAGTTGGTAATGATATTAAACAAAGAATCATAAAAGATTTTGGTAGTTTTGATAGATTCAAAAAAGAATTTGAAAAAATTGCAACAGAAAGATTTGGTTCAGGTTGGGTTTGGTTGATTATTACTAAAAAAAATACTCTAAAGGTGATGTCCACTCCAAACCAAGACAATCCACTAATGAATGTTATTGAGGATGGGGGATTCCCATTGTTAGGTTTAGACTTATGGGAACACGCTTACTATCTAAAATACAAAAACAAAAGAGACGAATACATTAAAAACTTTTGGACCGCAGTTAATTGGGATTTTGTCGAGGGGTTATACAAGATGAGGTCTGAGACTCGTTTAACTGAAATAAAAGAAGTTAAAGGTTTAATCTTGGAAGGTAAATCTGAAAGTTGTTCTAAAGAAGAAAAAGATTTTTACCGAGTTTTATTTAGTGTTAATGAAAATGTTGTTGAGGTTTACAAGAACACAATTAATAAAATAATTAAAAGAAAATTTGCTGACAAGTGGTTCCCTTATTCTAAAGGTGAATTAGCGGGTGTATACAATTTAGAAAAAGAAGGTCGTTCAGATATAAATTATTTAAACACAAACTACACCGTAATTTGTCCATTAATAAAAGATATTAATAAAGTTATTACTCGTTCAGGTCAAGAACCAATATCATTTGCGGTACCACCACAAAATCAAGTTGCAGAAATGAAAAGACTCTGTAACTATATTGAAAAATATCAGGACAGAATTTTTGACCCAAAAAGTGCAACATTCCAAAATATGATGTCGTTATTACTTCGTACAAATGAACAAGGGTCTAAACGAGAAGAATTTGCAAAAAAAGTAATTACCGAAAAAATACCAAATTCAAAAGTTGTTACAACTGCAGGGTCTGGTTCAGTCAAAGATGCCGTCCAAAAAATTGACTTAGAAGTTTTCATAAATGGTCAAAAAAATACTTGTCAGGTAAAGGGTTTTATGGAATTAAAACCTGCCGATGGTAAAATAGTTATTATTGGTAGTGGTGAAGTAAGATACTATAATGTTGATTGGATGGTGTTTGTTAACATAAAAATGAGAAGAGTTGTTATCTTCAGAAACACACCAAATATTGTTATGGGAGAGTATGTTTTTGATGAGTCAGATTTGATTTACAACTTAAACCTTTAATAAACTATTTATAGGTATGGCAGCAATTCCAGAACCAGAAAGAAGTAAAATTTATACGAGAATTAAACATCAGTTAGGTGCACCACTTAGAAGTGTTGAACTTGAAGATGAAATGATGGACTCGTTAATGGAACTATCAATCCAAGACTATGAACAATATGTTTTAGATTGGTTAATAGAATCTCAATGGGTTAACTTGGTTAACCTTAATATGAGTGAAAAATCAGTTGCAAACGCACTAATTACAAGAACATTTAATCTTGAGGACCAATACACCTATGCATATTCAAAGATTGTTGGTCTACAAACAGTTGGTCCTTGGGTTCTTAAAAAAGATTACTTTATTCTTAGTGCCAACACACAAACTTATGAGATACCAGCAGGTCGTGAGGTAAACGAATTACTATGGTTTTCAAACCAACCTTGGCAAAACGTGGCTCTTTGGGGTACCGCTGATTTTGGTTTTGCAGGCGTAGGTCTTGGTGGTAACCAAGCGGGTTATGCACAATATGGTAACGCAGGTTCGTACTTTATGATGAGTGGTTTTGACTACCTAATTAGATATCAAGAAGCAAATATTCTTAACCGAATCTTAGGTGGTTCATTAACCTATAGAATTACAGGATTACCGGACGGTAAAAAAATGGTTCATTTGTATAATACACCTGGTGGTAATTTTAACTGGAGTAACTATTCTGAATACGCAGGTAAAGCCGTATGGTATTGGTATTATGATGTTGATGGTGATAGTAGAAAAGATTGTTTAAGAGACAATCCTGACGTTATCAAATTACCTTCAGACGTTCCAATCGAAGACTTAAGTTGGGAAGATTTAAATGCTCCCGCACAACAATGGGTTAGAAGATGGTTTACCGCTTACTGTAAAGAAACTTTAGCGAGAGTTAGAGGAAAATACTCAGGTAATTTAAAAACCCCTGATAGTGAACTTGTAATGGATTATCAGTCACTTTTAACTGAAGCTAAAGACGAAAAGACTAAATTAGACGAAGAATTAAAAGCAAGACTTGAAAGATTACGTCCTGAAAAACAAATGGAAAAAGAAGCTCTAACGGCAGAAAACCTGAATAAACAAATGAAATTTAGGGCAATGCCTCGTCAAATTTATGTTATCTAATTATGGCGGTTATTAAAAGTATTCCATCCCAAAGAATTATTAACGGACAAGTTCAAGAAACTTCCGAAATATCAATCGTATCTGAAGCTTACTATGACACTGCAGGAGAATCTTGTGTTGTTGTAAAAAGTGTGGATAATTCTAAATTAAGATTAAATAGTACAACTACTGACCACGTAGTCGTTAAAGCATTAACTAAAGTTTTAGTTATACCTGATATTGGTAGAGTTGATGAAGCTTATGATGAGATTATGTTAGATTGGGGCGCTTGTGTTGAGTTTAGATTCTGTGCAGGTAATTGGTATATCTTATCATCAGATGGATTAAAACAATCTTAATATTCAATTTTTTTAGATTAATCATATTTTTTTTCTATGAGAATAGAAAATATTAATGAAGTCCCAATTTTAATCCATACAATGGATGCCTACTCTACATATTGGGACACTTGGTACCATTTATTTAAAAAATACACTACAAATCACGGACCAATTTACTTCTTAACTGAAGAAAAAGAACCTTCATTTGTTAATGAAGTTAACCACATTAAATCAGGTAAAGGTGAGTGGGGATATAGACTCAAAAAAGGTTTTGAACAAGTTCCTTCTGATATTCTATTTTATATGCAAGAAGACAATTGGGCGTATGCACCATTTGAATTTAAACAAGAATATTTGGACAAGTTTTATGAACTTGATATACACTCATTGAGATTTCATAAATGTGCTTGGGGTGAAATCAATTATGTTTCAGTTGAAGATAATCTATTTAGGTATACTCAAAATTCACGGTATTTAATGGGACATCAAATGGGTCTTTGGGATAAAAATTTCTTTAAATCAAACGTGTTAGATACTGACAATCCTTGGAGTAGTGAGTTGGAAGGAACACCAAGATGGTATGATACTGACCATAGAATTTATCAATACGACATCGCTTGGTATTGGTCTACTTGTAGAAGAGGTGAATTACAGAATATTGGTAGAGAGATATTAAGTAATAATGGTATCACAGAATTTGATGATACCCCCATTCCACGTCAATCAAACTAATTTATAGAAATATTACCTAAATCACTAATCGTAATATTTTTTAATCTAGTTGTACCGTGAGATAACGACGCAATCTTACCTTGACTTACAAGGTATTGAAATACGTAGTAAAGATAATCAGGTATAACCAAATCAGGACGAGTTACCGTAACTCCAATATGTTCAGGAGAAAACTCACGAGTAGGTGTTCCAACAGTTGTTTCATCTCCTTTACGAATTAACCAAAAATCGGCTTCGGGATTGTTAACACTAAAGTCAACGATGTGTTTCAGTTTCATAATATTAAATATGTTGTTCCCAACCTTCTTCGGCTAATTCATACATATAATCAGGTTCAAGACCTCGTTTCTTCCAATAAGAAACTTCACCGTCAGACATTGTCATAACTTCTTCAAGTTCATCTTGGTCTCCATTACCCAAAGGTAAACCATTGATAAGTTCACATTGAGCTGTGGTAAATAAACCTCTTTTTGATGGGTCAGCAACAATTAGACTCTTTCTTACTTCTTCTTTGAATACAACCATAAGCGGTTCAATACGTTTGTTGAACGTTGTAATTGCTCTCGCAACATTGTATTCGCCAGTCATCTCAGGGTTGTTCTCAAGGTCTTCAGGGTTCAACATATAACAATTTAACGTCACAGTATCACCTTTCTTAACAACATCTCCGTGAGAAGCTCTTTGTCCGTTATTAACATACATAATCATATCCCCCAAGTTAACATTCAATCCGTGATGAATTGCAAGTTCCATATGTGCTTGTCTTGACATCAGAGACCCCGCTTTTGTCTTCTGTGTGCAACGAAACTTGTAGTCCTGTAGTGTTTGTTTAACTTTAGCTTTTTGAGCGATTTTGGCCAAAGGAATTTGTTGGTCCCAAATCTTTTGTAGATACTCGTAATAATACTCCACAAATGATTTACCATCACCCTTTAATAAAAGTTTAATACCCTTATCCAAAAACTCTTCGATGTAACCAGGTAGTTTCTTTGATTTGATTGTGTTACCAACCAATTTGATTTTACCTGAATCGGTAAGTAGAGCATAGTTCTTACGAGCAAGGTTTATACACGATGGCCAAACACCATCGGTATCCAGTGCCATTTCACCTCTCATAAAAATATCGTTGTATTCTGCAACGTCAGCATCAGGTCCCGTATACTCTTTACCCTCTTTTACTTTCCAATTTAATCCTCGACCAATGTATCTGTGACTATCAACATCTTCAGGTGACGAGAAGTTCACACCGTCCGTATCCATTACAAGTGGAATGTAACCACGAGACATAAAGAATTTAATCATTTGACGAAGATATTGTCTACCCGTACAAGTAATCTGTTCTCCCATATACATATCCCCCCAAGCAAATACCTGTGGAGCTGAAAGCGCACCGAACATCGAGTTGATGAAGATTTTAATCGGTAACTGTTTGTTGTTGTATGATGCTGATTTTTTGGGGTCAGATTCATAATACTCCTCAGCAAGTTGTTTGTACAAGATACGAGTATCACGGAAGTATTTTAACATACCTTTCATCGCACCTGTTACGTCACATTGGGGGAACACATCGTGAACCAACTGAATTGATGGATAAAGTGACGAGAAGTCGAGCTTTAATACGCTTTTAGAATACCCTACTTTAAGTAGACGAGACAATCCACCTACGAAGTCTGTCTTGGATTGTTTTGCTGGTATTGCCAAATTATGTTTGTAAGACCACGCTAACATCAACATCTTCCATAGTGTTGCCGTACCCATTGTAGATACTCGCTCATATGTTGTTGGAATCATTGATGCAAGTAGAAACGATGCTTGGTTGAATTCTTTATCAACTTTTAAGGTTTCTTCCAAGTCATCTTGGAGATATCGTTCAACCAATTCGGCACCATCAGTTAATAGATAAGTGTCAGGAAACTTTTTATCCAAATCAACATAGTCACCCTTTTTACGATACTCACCATTTTTGATGTTTAACCAATACTCTTTCTTTTCCTGATACATCTTACCAATAGAGTCGTGACCAATATAAACTCGGTCTGGTTCTTTTGCGTTTACATATTCTGCAATATACTTCAAACCCGCAGATTTGATTGATGAGTTAATTGCTTGAGCTCTACGGACCGCGTGAATAATATCAATTACATTGTAACCCCAAATAGAAGTCTGCATAAAATCCTCAACTTCGTTTGCGAGTTTCAACAAGTTTTTCTTTTGTGATATGGAATGTTCGGGATGTAATGAGTGACATATTTTTTTGATGTCAATTCCCAACGCCTTACATCTTTCAAAAATCCAATACCAGTCAAAGTTTGCTGAGTTGTAACCACCGATAATACTTGGTTTGAGTTCATTAATTACTTTGAAGAACTCGATAATACCGCTCTTCTCTTGTGTCTCATCAATACATTCGATAATTCTATTATAACCTTTGTTTGTTCTAATACCAATCATAAAGATACGACCGTCTCTTGGTTCGAGTGAGGTCGTCTCTAAGTCGAATACCAATCGAGACACGTCATCATAGTCTTCATACCCCTTAAATAATCGTTTTTGTTTTGAAACGAAATATTGTTCTACAGGTGGTAGAATCAAAATCTTATCTTTAAATTTTTCACCCCAAGGGTCTGCTCCACCATCACGGAAGAACTGAATCAAACTTCTATACCCCTTCAAAGATTTAACCATATAGGTCAAACCTTTTTCCATTCGTTCATCACCGTGAGTATCTAATTTGTCAATAACAATCCCGTGTTTTGACATTGCTTCTTTTTGAGCTCCTTTGGAGTTTCCGTAGAAATTTAATCCACGTAAATCACCAACCCAACAAAATGGAATGAATGTATCTTTTCGGATTTCTTTACCCTTACCAGGAATTTCTTTGATTTTATAAATGGAGTCTGAGGCGTAATCAAATTCTACCGCCACGATAAATTCTTCAGGGTCGTTCCCTTCCAAGAATTCTTTGATTTCTTGTTGTTCAATCATAATTTAAGTTTTACCGAGTGACTTATTTTCTTCCACACCGTGTGGAGTTTGTCTTACTCATTCAACTATAAATATAGATTGTAAAAGTGAATCTGTCAATTAGCAACAAGCAGTTTTTGCAATAAAGCTGTCTTCAACATTAATATACAACTCTTCTCTAATAGGAACAATTAAATCACCCTCAAAGTTCTTGATTAAGAATTGTCCTTTGTATCTACCAGGAGTATTTGTGTCCCTTGCAGTAAATTGATAGTAGATATAATATTCTGTTGGAGCTCCGTCAGCCAAAATTAAACTAACAATAGAACAGGGCGCTGAAACAATCTTGGGAATACCCGTTGCCTCATTAATCATTGAGAAGTATATTGCTGAAACCTCTAAAAGGTCCATCAACTCCAAATAACCTGACCTACCGTCTTGAACGACCTGCATTTTTAATACAGGTAAAGTAGCATTTTTTCTGATAAAGAATTCCATACAAAGATAAATACTTTGTTAAGACTCTTTTCTCAAGCTTCTGTCATAATGTTCAAATCTATCGTGCTCAGTTGGGGTTGCAAATAACAATGCCGACTTGATATTACCCTTTTTAGTTTCTTGGAAAATGTAACTCATCCAAGTTTGTTCAAAAGGACGGTCCCACTTTGTTGTTAAGAACATTTTCTCGTTTCCATATCTTGTAACAACTTGTGGCCAGTTACAATAATAAACTTCACCAATACCATAAGGTAATCCTTGATATGAATATACTGCGTCAAATTTAGTTCTTGGCGCATTAGGGTCTAATCCTTGAACAGGTAGGTTTGGTTTTTCAGGCCAAAACTTTTCTCTAACTGTTTGAGGAACATTATACCAAGACCATTGAACTCCATTGTCCCCAAAAAACTCAGAATAATTTAGTTTCAAAAAGTCTAATGAGTTTTCTCGGGTAATCTTCATAGACTTATTGTATAGGTCCTGAATATTTCTAATGAACCCATTTCTACAAACAGTATCTTTACCATCATAGAAGAACATATCGTCTTCAAAGAACCAATAAAAATCAAAACCATTTTCTTGTGCGTGTTCAGCGATAAATTGTCTACCACCACAGATACCTAAGTTATCTTTTTTAATGTGTTCAAACTCGTATAACTTACAAAGTTCCGAGTATTCCTCGGTAGTTGACAAGTCACTTGAATTATCTAAAAGATATTTCTTTTTAGGTTTTGTTAAGAAATTTTCATCATATAACTCCATAGACTTAATCAATGTTTTAAATTGATTAGGACTATTGAATGTAATTACATAGAGTGAGGTGTTATCATAATCTAAATCACTATAAGACTGTTTACCTGAAATATTTTTAACTTTATAGGTATCATTTTTAACATCTTCACAAAACTTAGAGATAAGTCCGTTACCATCAATTTCGTGGTAATCAAACATATCGTTGTGTCTGTATAACATAATACTGAATAAAGATTCTTCAGTGCCCATTAAACCTCTACCTAAAGTCTCACTTAAAACACTATAATAAAGACTATTAACGTCTGTTATCATACTTTTTAATCCACCAAACAAACCTCCTCTACAAACAAGTTTTACATCTTGTCCTGCGTAATCATTAATCGTTGGGTATTTGAATCCGTGAATTTCATTTTCAGCGTCATATGGGAACGCCACAAACCCAAATCTTGGAAATACCTTATCGAATTTTTCTTGAATTTTATCGTGTGTAAAATATCCAGGATGAACCGTATTTGTAATACCTGCATCAATCCAAAACAAATGTGTGGAGTCAAATTTGTCAAATATTTTTGCATCGTGCAATACAAACATTTTTGACATAACAAGAGGGTTATACATATCAAGTTTTGCTTGAGTTGATTCTGGCAGCCATCCCGATTGACTATACCATTCAGGGTTTGTTCTTATAGACTGAATGATTTCATAAAAATCATTTTTAAACCATTCTTGAGGTCTTACAATAAATTGGGTATTTTCATTATTTCTATTTGGTTGTGAAAATACGAATTCTTCAAGTTCTTTATCACCAAAAATAATAAAGTTAGTGTCTTGTCTTAAAAGTTCCGAGAACTTTTGTAGATAATGGTCAAACGACCTTGACCATCCTTCAGTCAAAGAGTCACGTTTAATATTCCAAAGTCCGGTTACAAATGTAATTTTACTCATCGATTTTATTTAATTCTTCTAAAATTTTATAGAAACTTTTGTTTTCAACAAAGTAACTGTCAGGGGTTTCTCTTGGAGCGTTATCTCTACACCACCAAGTATCAAAATGTTTTCTAACAAAATATTCTGAATGGTTGTAAAACATTAGTGTCATAAACAATTCTTCAGGAAAAGGTCTTTTATCCTCTTCAATAATCTTGTCAGCGTAATTCTCAAACATAGGTACTAATGTCTCCCATAATTCTCGTTTACCACCGAACATACCACCAATAATATGAATTGTTCTATCATAATTGGTATACCATTTTGGGTCAACTGTTTGAGACCAAAAATTTCTATCATTATCTTTACCAATCAAAAAGAATTTATCTCCTGAAAATTCTACAACATTTTTTAAAAAATCATTATTAAATAACGATGACTCATAAAACTTTCTTGGACCGTTTTCTACCGTAAGGTATTTGTTCGGTATTAATCCGCTATGTGATAAACCAGCATCAATCCAATAATAATAATCGTATGTTTTATCTTCGTTCCACCACCAACTAAACTTTTGATATTGTATTTCAAAACATCTATCACTTTTTTTAGCGTCTTCATAGTTTTTATACTTTTGAAGTAGTGTTTCATATCTTGTGGTTCTTAAGTTAGACAACTCAAATTTTAATTTATCTTCAGATATACCATTTTCAACATAAAAGAAATTTTTTAATCTATCAATTTCTCTTGTTGAGGTATAACACACAAAATCAGCATCGGTCATTTTTAATAGTGAGAGAAGTGAATTTAAGTAATGACCAAATCTTGATGGTCTACCGCCTAACTCAGTCCCATATAGGTCACCGTAAATACAGGTTATAAATTTAACTGACATAATAATATTCTTTATGAATGTTTTCTTTTTTCATTGTTTTATTGTTTACGTTATTCATAAACTCATTAGGTATTTTTACCTCACTATAAAGGTTCCAATTGTATGTTTGACCGTAAAAATTATTACACATTTGTTGTGAAACGTCTGACCAGTCATTAGTAATTTGTGGTGCTATGGGTAGAATTGGGCAATAACTTTGTTTTTTTAAATATACTTTTTGATATATGTAATCATCCACTGCGTAAAATCTTCTACGTTCATCTTCTTCTATGGAAATAACATCATCATATGATGATTCGTGATACAATATCATATTTGTTGCAAAAATACCTCTGTGTTCAGGAGACGCTGGTGGTAGATTAGTAATATCATTTAATAGTGGGTGTTTTTCGCTCCTATTAACATATCTATTTAAAGTTGGTGCCAAGTTAAAAACTGCGTATTCAAGACTTTGACACTCATCTTCGATTGCTTTTAATAAAGATTTTGCATACGGCATAACAACACAATCATCTTCAATAATAAGAACTTCTTTATATCCTCTTTCTTTCGCAATTTTTAAAATAGCCGTGTGGGAAAGTGTACAACCCACGTGGCTATTAGTATCAACCGCCTTGAATAACTCAAAATCCCATTCAAGATATTCCATTTCTTTTTTAATGGATTCTAATCTATCAGGTCTTCTTTCAAGATTTACTACAAATTTTGGTATTGTATTGAACTTCATTTTTTAAAGATTTCCTGTTAATCTATCACACCAACCCTTAGATTCTGAGTGAGGCCATACAACCCAATATTTAGGTTTTTCTGCTGTTTGGAATTCTCTCCATACTTTACAATATCCATCAGGGTCTCTTAACATTGAAGTAATTTCATTTTTATCAGCGTCTTTTCTAAAGATTGTTTCATCATTTTCATTGTGGAACGCAACCACCCAAAAATCATAATCTTTTTCAGGTACTGAAGAATAACCAATATCAATACAGTGTTTGAATACTTGTGCGAAATCGGCTTTCCAATCATCTTCAGACTCATAATTGTATGGATTTGGCGGATATTTTTTATCAATTGTGTATTGCTGAACAGCTCTTTTTTCAAATAAAAGACCCGCATATTTTTCATAATCTCTTAAACTTCTAACGGTACCAAAGCCATAAGGACCATCGTGACCTTCTTGAGTTTCACCGTCCATACCAAACAACTTTCTATTTGTTAAGTGTGAGTGATTATTTTTATTAACCCATTCTTTGTCATCATCCCATTGTTTTGTTCTTCCTTTACGAGTATACTCGTGCCAAATTAATGTTTTATGTGGGTGAAACAAATCATAACCCCAAGTATATGCTCTTGCGGCGATTGAAATTTCTTCTCCGTGGAAGTAATATTCGGGATTGTGTTGTACCTCGTTTGAGAATTCACCTAATGTAAAACAATAGTGTGCAGAATAGAATCTTGCGGGGATTGGTTCTTTTAAATCTTGCCAACCAGGAATTGTTTCAGGTAAGAAAAATACCGCACCTTCAGGAATAAATCTATCAAAAACCATTCTCCAAGGGTCTTGAACTCTACCTGCAGGGTCGTTTTCAGGGTCAAATGATGAAACATATCCTGTTAATAAAGGTTTTTTATGACCTTTCTTTTGAAGTTGTTTAATCATCTTAATCATCTCGTCATCCCAATTAGGTGCGAACCTCATATGTGAGTCAATTTGTAGGGTATATTCTTCACCCTCATAAAGTTGTTGTGTTAAGTTTCTAGCCCAACAAACGCCTTTAGATTCTTCGTGTGGAATATCTAAAACTCTGAATCTTTTATCCCCTTCAAATTCTTCTAAACTGTCAAATTTATCATCGGGGTGAAATTGTCTTGCAATACCAAATCTAATATTTTTTGGTTTTTTAGCATTTTCCAACATATTCTTAATTGTTGGAACGAGTTGTGGGTCTCTATAGGACGCAATTTGAACAAAAATTTTCATTACACTTTTTTTTAAAAAATAAAAAACCCTCCAATAAAGTGGAGGGTTTATATGAAAGTTGTTTTAAATAATTTGAATTAACATCCGTTAGGGTCTGTCTGAACAATAACTCCTGAAGAATCTGTTCTGTACCAAGCGGTACCGTTAGACCAATATGCAACTCCTACAGGGTTTGATAATGGGTCAATTGTTTGATATAATGTCTCACCTAAGTTTGGTCCTACACCACCTGATACCGAACCATAAACTGTAATAGGACTAGCCGCACAAGCTAAGTTAGCGGTTGAGCCTGATGATAACGAGTAAACATAATTATTTCTTGTTGGTGTTGGTGTTGGTGTACTTGTTCCTGTGTTAGTTGGTGTTTGAGTATTAGTTGGAGTATTAGTTGCGGTATTAGTTGGTGTTTGAGTATTAGTTGGTGTTGGTGTGTTAGTTGCTGTTTGTGTTGGTGTTGGTGTTAATGTTGGACATATTGAGAATCCATTTAATTCATAACCTGCAGAATCTAACTCAACAACTTGACCCGAATTCTGATAGAAACCTGACATATCAGTTGTTACAGGTCCTGAAGGAGAATCATAGAAGAAAATATTTTGGTCAAAGAATTGATTTATACCATATATCTCAATAGACGTACCGTAATTACCACAAGCATCAAGGGCATTATTTGCGAAATTCACGGCAAATTGGAATCTAGCAGGTTCAGTTGTTGATGGTGTTGGAGTTGGTGTTTGAGTATTAGTTGCGGTGTTTGTTGGTGTTTGAGTAATAGTTGGTGTTGGTGTGTTAGATGATGTGTTGGTTGGAGTATTAGTCGGGGTTTGAGTTTGGGTACTAGTCGGAGTGTTAGTTGGTGTTTGTGTATTTGTAGGTGTTTGCGTTGGTGTACCTGTTTGAGTATTTGTTGGTGTTTGTGTTTGAGTTGATGTATTTGTTATAGTATTAGTCGGTGTCTGAGTTGGTGTATTTGTTGCGGTATTAGTTGGTGTTTGTGTTTGGGTATTACTTGGTGTGTTAGTTACAGTATTTGTTGGTGTATTAGTTACAGTATTTGTTGGTGTTGGTGTAGGCGTTTTGGTTTGAGTATTAGTTGGGGTTTGAGTATTAGTTGCGGTGATAGACGGTGTTGGAGTTGGGGTTCTTGTATTAGTTGGTGTTGGAGTATTAGTCGCAGTTTGAGATGGTGTTGGTGAAATAGGAGGGAATGTCTCCTCAACAATAGTAAATTGTGCTGATAAAGCAGCTTGAAACGTACCATTAACCAACCAAATATTTCGTACTTGACCAGGTGTTAATAAGATATCGTATTCCCACATATTGTTGGAACACTCTTGATAAGAGAAAGTTAATCCCTGAGCTGTGTTATTAGTTAGTATGTATTTTTTACAAGCCATTTTAGTAGTTCTTTATTATTAAATATCATCAATATGTTATTAACAACTGCCAGTGTCTATAATAACTCCTGACCCGTTAGTTTGGATATAATTATGCCCATCAGAATAGAATGATGCTTCAGTTGTTGAGGTCATTGCAAAATTTAAATAAACAATATCACCATTAATCAAATTTGAAAATAGTTTTGTCGAATATCTTGGTGCATTTCCCTGTGGATAGTTATTACAAGCATTTACCGACAAAGTATCATCAATCCCTAAATCAGAATATTCAAACACTACTTGTGTTGGGGTTGGAGTCGGGGTTGATGTACGTGTTGGTGTTACTGATTGTGTTGGAGTAGGAGTTAACGTTGGAGTAACTGATGGCGTTGGTGTATTAGTCGGAGTCTGAGATGGTGTTGGTGAAATAGGTGGAAACACTTCTTCAGTGATTGTGAATTGTGCCTCTAAAGCCGCTTGAAAAGTTCCGTTAACTAACCAAATATTTCTAACTTGACCAGGTGTTAATAAGATATCGTATTCCCACATATTGTTGGAACATTCTTGATAAGAAAAAGTTAAACCTTGTGAGGTGTTGTTTGTTAAAGTATATTTTTTACAAGACATAATATTTTATTAACTATTTAAACAAGTTATACAATTATTCCAAGGACCCGATATAACGTCTGCGAATGTGGTTACTGTTGCAGTTGTTGTTGATATTATCGTGTAACAAGAAACACCATCATTAATTACATCTAATTTATAGATTTTACCCGTCTGTAAAGTATCATAAATACCAAACTGACCAACAAATCCTGAAGAACAATCTTGTACTAAATATTTTTTAGCCCCTTGAGGTGTGTCAGTAGGTGTTACTGACGGTGTATTTGTATTTGTTGGTGTTGGACTTGCGGTATTAGTTGGAGTCTGTGTTTGTGTTGGAGTCTGTGTTTGTGTTGTTGTATTAGTTGGGGTTTGTGTTGGAGTATTTGATGCCGTGTTTGTTGGTGTCTGTGTTGCGGTATTAGTTGGTGTCTGTGTTTGTGTTGCCGTGTTAGTCGGAGTTTGAGTCGGAGTTTGAGTTGAGGTATTGGTTGGTGTATTTGTTGCAGTATTTGTTGGTGTTTGAGTTGGTGTTGGCGTATTACTAGCAGTATTAGTTGGTGTCTGAGTAGGTGTGTTGGTGGCAGTGTTTGTTGGTGTTTGAGTTGCGGTATTTGTTGGAGTATTTGTTGGTGTTTGAGTAGGTGTATTTGTTGCGGTATTAGTTGGAGTGTTAGTTGCAGTATTAGTTGGTGTCTGAGTTGGTGTATTTGTTGCAGTATTAGTTGGGGTATTTGTTGCTGTGTTTGTTGGAGTCTGAGTCTGAGTTGGAGTTTGAGTTGGTGTAGGTGTGTTGGTTGCGGTATTAGTCGGAGTTTGAGTTTGGGTAGGTGTATTTGTTGCTGTGTTAGTTGGAGTCTGAGTTTGAGTTGGAGTTTGAGTTTGGGTTGGTGTTTGGGTAGGTGTAGGTGTAAGTGTTACGCATATTGAATACCCACCTGTTTCATTACCTGATGAATCCAACTCAACAACTTGTGCAGATTGTTGGTAGTAACCTGTCATATCAACGGTTACTGGACCTGACGGAGAATTGTAGAAGAAATTGTTTTGGTCGAATATAGTTTCAATACCATATATGGTAGTTGATGTTCCATAATTACCACAAGCCTCATCATATGTACCACCTTTGATAACTGAGAACGCATATCTTGGTGGTTCACTTGGGGTTGGAGTTTGTGTTTGTGTTTGTGTCGGAGTTTGTGTTTGTGTCGGAGTTTGTGTTTGTGTCGGAGTTTGTGTTGGAGTCTCTGTATTAGTTGGTGTTTGGGTTGGTGTTGAACCTAATGTAGATGTTGGTGTCTGAGTTGGTGTAGATGTTGGTGTGTTTGTCGCAGTATTAGTTGGTGTGTTTGTTGCGGTATTAGTTGGTGTGTTTGTTGCGGTATTAGTTGGCGTATTTGTCGCAGTATTAGTTGGTGTGTTTGTTGCGGTATTAGTTGGCGTATTTGTTGCGGTGTTAGTTGGCGTATTTGTTACCGTATTAGTTGGAGTTTGTGTCGGAGTATTTGTATTACTTGGAGTTTGAGTTGGGGTTGAACCTAAAGTTGACGTTGGTGTTTGAGTAGGTGTAGGTGTCTGTGTGTTTGTAGGTGTCTGTGTGTTTGTAGGTGTTTGAGTTGCAGTATTTGTTGGCGTCGGCGTATTAGTTGTTGTATTAGTAGGTGTTGTTGTTGGTGTAACAGTCATTGTTGGCGTACTCGTACTAGTTACCGTAGGCGTAGGTGTTGGGCTTACTGGTGGAACCGTAACTTCTAAAGTGTAAGTGTAGTCATATGTTGGAATGTACATTTCAAACACACCATAATAGTATGATGAAATATAATTAAATGGTATTACTTGCGTACCCAAATCTATTGTACCCCCCGAAGCAGGTAGATACGTTACTTCAGCGGTTTGACCACTTAAATTATTACTTAAAATTCTAATTCCAATTGCCATATTCTAATAAATAGTTGAATCCAAATAAGATTTATAAAATGTCATAAGATAAATCGTTATTTGGTAATAATGTATAATTCAGGTCATTATTCGGAAGTAATACGAAACCTAAATCGTTATCAGGTATTGATATGTAATAGAAGTCATTTGCCGGTATAACAATAGTACAATCAATACAATCAGTATCTAATAAATCATACTTATTTTTTAGTAACCTAAAATTGTGTCTAATTTGTGACGCATCCAAAGGTTCGGTATACATTCTAAACGCACTGATATCACCAATGAAACTACCACCAAAAATCTCTTCTAAATGTATTTCAGTTGTTAAACCTGAATAGATTGTGTGTTCCAAATCATAATCAGTCAAACACTCAGGGTCTTGTTGATATGTAATTGCCGACAATGTCGGAGCACATCCACCCGAAAAAGTTAAGTTGTCTTTTAATCCTTGAGTTCCCCCACCTAATGAAATGTTGTATGGAACCCCAATTTGTTTTTCTTTATATGTGTTTAATGGTCGAGCAACAATTTCTTCAAAATCATCGATAATCATAAATTGTTTACCGTTAACATAAACATAAAGTTTACCTAACCTGTATTTTCTTTGTTGAATCCAATAATCGTTAATTTCAACAACATCCGTTGTTGCGGGAACGTCTTTAGGGTTGTGTGTAATTGGGGGTTCAATTAGGGAGACGCTATTGTTTGCTGTGGTTGCGGTATAAATCTCAGTGACCAATTGTCCTAATCCACCAAGAGAATATTGGTCCTTACAATCTAACCAATCATTTCTTCTAAACACAACATCAATTTGAACCCAGTGTTCCACATTTGGATATGTTGTTCCTGTACATCCATCAAAAATTCCTTTTGATGAACACCACTCGATTACCGTGGTTCCTGTTACAAATGTTGTTCCTGTTTCACAAGTTCCCGTTGTAACACAAGAACCCGTTATTAGATACTCTTTAACACAGACTTTAGGGTTACCAGTATCACCGCTAAGTCTAACTGACATACCGTTTGAAACCCCGTCATATAACGGGTCTAGTTCAGGATATTCGGCTTTAACCTCACACTGACAAGCACATCCACAACTACAGTTTTTGGATGTTCCTCCTGACATTTGATAAACGTGAATACACTGATTTGAATTTGTGTAACCTGTTTCGTGACAAAGACAAGTTTTCATACAAGTCAAACCTGATGTTACTCTTGTATATCCTGTGTCACTTTCAGGACTTCCGTCAGGATAGTGATAAAATTTATTTTCGGCTCTTGTCCCCAAATAGAAGAAGGTACCTTTGTTATTTGGGTATCTATTATTAATACCGACACTTGTATCACCTGTCCATCTGTATTTTAATAAAAACTCAGCGGTCCAACCTTGATTAGTTCTAACAGGGAATGTATCATAATCGTATCCTTGTAATTTAAAAAACCCTTGGAAGAATCCTCCGTTAAGTGTTGCCACGGTTCCGATACGACCGCCAGCATTAGACCAACTTAAATTATAGTTATATGAGTTGTCATTCCACAATCTGTTTGAAGGAGTTGTACTACCAGTAATTGGATGCATTTTAAATCTCCTATCGTACTTGTATCTGTTATATGTTTCGGCGGTTGTTGTGTACAGTCCTGTCGTAATGTCTATTGAAACCCCTGACATTTGTAATGTCAAACCATTGTCAATTCCTGTAAGTCCTACGTCACACAATGTTGACGCACAAACACAAAAGTTTGGGTCAATGTTTTTTGGGTTGTAATAATTTTCAGAAACTATTGTGTCATATAAAAATTCGTTTCTTAAAGGAGCAATTGTTGTTCCAGTAGAATTGAAATCAAATTTCAAAGGCATTCTATTACCATCATCTTCAGCGATTAGAAATGGTGAAAAGATAACCTCTTGGTTATAATCTTTTTCGTCAGATGCTAAACAAAAATCAGTTACTTGGTTTACCGGTAGTAATCCAATTCTACGATAATTGTATTGATTAATATTTTGATATGCCATAGTGTATATGATAAATACCCGGGTTAGATGTATTTATAGATAAAAAAACTGATGATTAATCTTAATGAGGAATATTTCGAATCAGGATACTACTTTCTTTTGAGAGAAAAGAAGGATGGGATACATATGTGGTACTCTGTATCTAAGACTATTAATGAAGCCAGAGAACAAGATGATTATATTAAATTCCCAAAAGATATGTTAAGCAAGGTCCAAAAATATTTGGATAGGTTAACAAAAAATAAAAAGTCAAAAACTCAAAAAGAAGTTAAGAGTGAATTGGAAGAATTGGTCGATGGTGACGGAAACTTAAATTCATCAAGAGTTCCTATCCTTGACCCAAGATTGTTTCCTAAAAAGACTATGGACCAAACAGTTGCTTCTGCAACACAACCTTCAGGAAACCTATGGTGGACATCAAGAGGTGGATGGGGTAGGTCTGTTCAAGCCGAAGAAGATATGTCGGGAGCATTTGGGTATGAAGAAACTAAAGATTTACCACCAAAACAAACCATCAAAAAATTGGCGGATATGGGTGTTGATAACCCTGTTGAAAGAGCGATTGAATTTGGTAAAGACCCAAAAATCAAGCAATCTAAAAAAGCTCGTGGTAGTAAAATGAGAATTAGATTACAAGAAAAAGAAGCAATTGATAGTTTCAGAAAAGATGAAATGGAAAAAATTGTAAAAGAAATTTTACTCTCAAAGAAAAAAAATGATAAGGACCTTACTAAAAAGACAAAAGAAACAAATATGTCCAAAAAAAATAAAATGGATGTTTTAACAAAAAAAATTAGTAAGACATTAAAAAACAACATAATTAATTCATCTCGTGAACAGTAATCTTTATAATACTAGTTTAGGTGTTGTTATTTTGCCGGATGAAATAAAAAATCATCTTAGAATTTGTTTTGCCAAAGCCAAAGGTGCCGATGAAAATACCGAAGGTTTTAATAGAAACAAAGAACTTCAAAACCAAACACAAATCACTTACAAACAATTAAAAAGAATTAAAAACTTTTTTGATAATTTTAAGGGTAATGACACCGATTTATCTTGGATTTTAAATGGTGAGGGTGTTATGAAATCTTGGGTTGATAACTCGTTAAATCAAATGAGGAACAACTCACATCAAAAAAATCAAGAAGATACTAAACCTGATGATTCAAAGGTGACACATAGTGATTTAAAAACTAATATGTCCGACTATATGAGACCATCTAAACAACACAAAACAACTTCCAAAAAACACTCAACATCTGTTTTTGAATCTAAAGTTGTTGATAACCTTAAAAGGATAAACGAAATAATGTCAAAATTATAATTTATGTCAAGCTCAAGTCCATATAACATTGATTTAAGTCAAACAGAATCAAATCAATTAACAGCAATTGCAGACGCTGAAAGAAAAAAATTAATAACTCGTAATGATTTTGCACAAAGTGTTGATGAGTATGGTGTGACCAATTCTCAAGCACTTGCAGATGGTGATGAAATGGGTCGTGGTACTGGTGTATTCTTAGATGTGTACAATGATACTGCGGGTACCAGCACCGATATTTTTGAAAGAAAAAACGAGATTAAAATTAACAAATACGATAAATTTAAAACATACCCTAATTTCTAATGAAATTATTGTCCACTTTTAAGGGATTGCTGAATGAGGTTGCGTCACTAGACTCAATCCAAAATGCAATTCGCAATAAACAAAAAGTGGTAATTTACTACGATGGTGACGAACCAGGTGGTAAAGGTTTGAGGGTTATCGAACCCGTATGTTTAGGTAGGAGTAAAAGAAATAATTTAGTTTTAAGGGCTTGGGACGATGAAGGAGCTTCGCATAGAGGTTACTTAGGTACAAGACCTATGCCGGGATGGAGACTATTTAAAGTCGATAAAATCGTATCTTTCAAACCAACAGGAGAAAATTTTGAAACTGCAAGACCAAATTACAATCCAAATGGTGACAAAAGTATGATTTCGATTATTATTAATGCAATATTTTAATTATGGACATAGAAAAGTTAATGATGGCAAAGGCCATTATGGATAGAACCAAACAAATGGACTCGGGAGAGGTTGCTAAACCACAACAAAGAATGCAACTAGAAAATTTTGATGCTCCACAAGCCAAATACAATTTACCAAGTGATTTAATGGAAGGTATTGGTCAACCACAAATGAACATACCTACCAAACAAAATAATGGTATGGGTTTTAGTAAACCATCGGTAGATGCAATTAAGAAATCTAAGTTACCAGATGAGATTAAAAGATTAATGATTGAACACCCAATCGACAATCCAAATACAATGTCGGGTCCAACATTATCTGATGACTTAATTGAAAAGGCATCAAGACTTATGGGCACTAAACCACAAGTTAACGAACAATCACAACCTCAAACCGTATCAAGTAATTCAGATATTAAAAAAATGGTAAAAGAAGCGGTACGTGAAATTTTGTCTGAAAGTGGTTTAATTACTGAATCTACAGAAAAGTCGAATGATGTTTTTACATTTAGAGTTGGTAAACACCTTTTTGAAGGTAAGCTGACCAAAATTAAAAAAATGAGATAGTCCTTTCTTATTATGATTTGAATTCGTATATTTTAGTTTAAAGTATACGATATTATGTCAAAAATTAATGTTTTATGTGTCCCATCTGACCGTTCAGGTGTTGGCAAATTCAGGTCGTTAGACCCCCACATTTTTCTTCAAAATCAATATCCCGAGGATTTTTTTGTTGAGATTGATTACAATCCACCTATGAATGATTTGAATTTCTATAAGAAATTCCAAATTGTACATTTCCATAGAAGTATCACAGGAGACTTTGATGCATCTAAAAAGTTAGTTGAGGAACTAAATAAAATGGGTGTTATCACAATTTGTGATATCGATGACTATTGGATGCCAAGCAAAGACCACCCAATTCACGATGTTATTATGTATAATAAAATCAATGAAAGAATTGTTGAAAGTCTTAAAGGGGCACAATACGTAACAACAACCACCACTTTATTCGCAGATGAAATTAAAAAGATTAATAAAAATGTGTTTGTATTACCAAACGCAGTTAATCCCGAAGAACCACAATTCAAAGAAGTAACACCCGAATCTGATAGACTCAGAATTGGTTGGTTAGGTGGTTCATCACATATGGGTGATTTGAAGTTGTTAGACAACTCATTTAATAAATTACTCCAATTCAAAGATAAAGTTCAATATGTTCTTTGTGGGTTTGACACAAGAGGTACGATTACTGAAATTAACGGTCAAACAGGTGAACAGAAGAAAAGACAAATTCTTCCTCACGAAACTGTGTGGGCTAGATACGAAGAAATCTTTACACAAAACTATAAAGTTGTTTCAGAAGATTTTAAAAATCATTTGATGAAGTTTGAACAAGGTGAAAAACCTGAGTTTTTAGGGGAGGGTTACCGTCGTGTTTGGACACTTCCTGTTACATCATATGCTAAAAATTATTCTAAGATGGACGTTTCATTGGCCCCAATCAAAAACCATATGTTTAACAGAATGAAGTCTCAACTTAAAGTTATTGAGGCGGGATTCTATAAAAAAGCTGTTGTGGCGTCTGATTTGGGTCCCTACACACTTGATTTGACACACTCATTAGACAAACACGGTAAGTTTACAGATGGTAACGCGCTACTAGTTAGTGAATACTCAAACGCTCACGATTGGGCTAAATATTTGGAGAAATTAATCAAAAACCGTAATTTTGCTACTGACTTGGGTGAGAGATTGTATGAGTCTGTTAAAGACAAATATGATTTGAAAAATGTCACTAAAGACCGAGCAGAATTGTACAAAAGTTTAATTAAATAATATGATTAAGATTCCATTACCTAAAATTCTTTTTCTTGACATTGAGACTGTCGGACTAACAAAAGACTATGACCATTGCAAAAAGGAATACCCAAAAATTGCCGAACAATTTGATAAGTATTTTGATTGGTTTTTGAAAAGGTTCCCTGAAGACCAACTGATTGGTAAAAACGAAGATGAACAAAAAAATCTTGTGTTTTCTTCACGAGCAGCTTTGGTTCCTGAATTTGCAAAGATTGTTTGTATCAGTGTTGCGTTTGTTATGGAAAATGGTGATATTAAGAAACAAACATTCCACAACGATAATGAACAACACTTGTTGGTGGATTGTCAAAAGTTACTTGACCGTTGTGGTAGATTAGAATTTTGGTTGTGTGGACATAACCTTAAGAACTTTGATATTCCTATGATGGCAAAAAGAATGATTATCAACGGATTAATGCCACCATCAATCTTACCGTCTTATGACACAAAACCTTGGGAGATTAGAGCGATTGACACCAAAGAAATTTGGCAATACGGTGCATACACAGCAATTGGTTCTTTGGACCTTATGTGTACCTGTATGGACGTTCCATCTCCTAAAGAAGGTGAGGTTACAGGGGCTAAGGTTCACGACGCGTATTGGAATAAAGGTATGTTAAAAGAAATTGCCGAATATTGTGAAAGAGATGTTCAGGTATTAATTGATGTTGTTCAAAAATTAAAAGCACTTATATGATTGATTTTGAATCAGACCCAGAATTAAACGATGAGATTAAAAGACTCTTCGACGAAATTAAAAATTTTAAAGACGAGAATGATGATGAGGATTTGATGTCCGAAATTGAATCCCGTTTAGGTTTACCTTTTGACGAATTTGAAAAGTTATTAGGGGACGCCTTAACAAAAAAACCATTGTTCTATAAAAAACTACACGAAGATGCTGTAGACCCAAAGTACGCATATGAAACCGATTCAGGTTTTGATTTACACAGTGTAGAAGAAATCCATTTCTTACCATTTGAACGTAAGTTAGTTCCAACAGGATTATCATTTGATATTCCTGAAGGTTTTGAAATTCAAGTAAGAACTAAAAGTGGGTTGGCAATTAAACAAGGACTTATGGTTTTGAATAGTCCTGGAACTGTAGACCAAGGATACACAGGTGAGGTCAAAGTTATTCTAATGAATATGAATAATATGGCGGTTACCGTTGAAAAAGGACAGAAGGTTGCTCAAGGCGTTTTATGTCCTGTAGAATCAGGTAAAAAAGTTTCTTTGGTGGAAGATGAATTTGAGGATAAAGAACGTGGTTCAAATGGATTTGGTTCAACAGGAATTTAAAAAATAAGATATGATTACTATTGGATATTCTACCCGAGAAAGTAAACCTGAGTTTATTGAATACTTAAAAACCTCATCAGGTTATGCCAAAAATGTTAGGGTTATTGAGAAAGTTAATAATGGTGAAAAATCACTATCACAAGTTTATAATGAAATTTTAAATGAAAGTGAAACTGATATTGTAATCTTTTGTCACGATGATATCTATTTTGATAGTACTGGATGGTATCATAAAATACTAAAACATTTTGAAAAAACAGATTACGGAATTTTAGGTGTTGCTGGTACCAAATTTATGAGTGAAAATGGTACTTGGTGGTCCGACAGAAGAAAGATGTATGGTGTTGTTAATCACGAAAGTGGGGGTAAAAAATGGGAATCAAAATACTCCACATCATTAGGAAACGGTATCGATGATGTTGTTGTTCTTGACGGTGTTTTTTTAGTGGTTCATAAGAATAGAATTAATCATAACTTTGTCGAAGAATTTGAGGGATTTCACTTCTACGATATTCCATTTTGTTTTGAGAACTTTTTAAGTGGTGTAAAACTTGGTGTTATGTATAACGTAAGAATTACTCACAAATCAGTTGGTATGACTAACGAACAATGGGAGATAAATCGAAAAAAATTCGAGGAAAAATACAATCAACATCTACCACAAAAATTGGCATTAGACCCTAAGACAAAATTAAAGATTTTGTTTACTTGTTTATCATTTAAAACATTGACAGGTTCTGAACTTTATGTATACCAATTAGCCAAGTCACTTAAGAAAATGGGACACGATGTTTCTGTTATGTCAGAAATTGGTGGTCCTTTAACTGATATGGCAAAAAAAGATGGTATCAAAGTTTATTCAATTAGAGAACCTTTGGGCTATAAATTAGGAGATGGAAAGTGGAGTTTTCAAAATGGTGAAATTTCACAACCAAATGTCCTATACCCTGTTGGAGAATTGATGGTAGATTTAATTCACACTCAACACAAACCAATCACAGAACATATTTGTAGACTTTATCCAAACATACCAAAAATATCCACAATACATTCTGAAGTAATTGATTTGGAAATTCCATATGTTCACGAATCTATTAAAAAATACATTGCAATCAGACCTGAAATTAAAGATTATTTGATTACTGAACACTCAATCGACGAGGAAAAAATTAAAGTAATTTACAACCCAATTGATAATACAAAATTTAAATCATCGACAACAAGTGAGGATTATGTTCTGTTTGTCGGTACTTTAGATTATTTGAGAAAAAATACAATTTTTGATTTAGTTGAGAAAACTAAAGAAAGGGGTTTGAAATTAGTGGTTGTTGGTGAAGATAAATCAATTTATTTAAACGAATTAAAAAGTCACTCTCACGTAGAATATTATCCTGCGACTTGGTCGGTTGAGAAATATGTTTCAAAGTGTAAAGAAACTGCAGGTATTCAATTAGGGAGAACAACTATTGAAGGTTGGATTTCAGGTAAACCAGGTTGGATTTATAAAGTCGATGCTCAAGGGAATATAATGGATATTGAGTATCACGAACCCCCAACTGATGTGGATAAATACTATTCGGAAAATGTTACTAAACAAGTAATTGATGAATATCTTTATTCGGTAGTTTAAAGTCCTTA
>Ga0214168_1000011_pt1 | contig 79566 bp, 80 predicted proteins | sample LakMenepilimnion_FD_153002 | JGI IMG/M metagenome (GOLD analysis project Ga0214168, IMG submission 153002) | Freshwater microbial communities from Lake Mendota, WI - Practice 29OCT2010 epilimnion v4 | ecosystem: Environmental > Aquatic > Freshwater > Lake > Epilimnion/Euphotic zone | place: Lake...
CACATGGCACGCGTCTGCGACGTAACGGGCAAAGGCCCCATGGTCGGAAACAATGTTTCCCACGCCAACAACAAAACCAAGCGCCGGTTCTTGCCGAACCTGCAATATCGCCGTTTCTGGGTTGAGAGCGAAAACCGTTGGGTGCGCCTGCGCGTTTCCAGCGCCGCTTTGCGCCTGATCGACAAAAATGGCATCGATGCCGTTCTCGCAGACTTGCGCGAACGCGGTCAAGCTTAAACCCCCTACAGGAGCACCATCATGGCAAGCAAAGGCGGACGCGAAAAAATCAAGCTGGAATCTACAGCTGGCACTGGTCACTTTTACACGACCAGCAAGAACAAGAAAACAATGCCCGAGAAAATGTCGATCATGAAGTTCGACCCAAAAGCTCGCAAGCACGTTGAGTACAAGGAAATCAAACTGAAGTAATTCAGGTTGATTCCATATAAAAAGCCCGCTGATGCGGACTTTTTTATTCCCGAAGAAATTTAAATGGGGTCAGATCAACATTAATTTGGTCAATCATTTGGGGGCAGAGGCTAATGGGGGCTGACGATTTGTGGTACTCCACCATGAGGAAGCCCCCATTAGCCTCTGCCCCAAAATGATTGGAAATTAATGTTGATCTGACCCCATTTAAATTGGCCACCCCAATCGATTAAGTGCGGGCCGCGCGAAGCTGAGTAGAAAAATCACGCAAAGCAGCAATTCCGCTGTCTTCGGCGCGTTTACACCAGGCTTGTAAATCAAGCGCAAGCTGTTCACGGTTGTGAGAGGTGTTGAGCCAAATTTGGCGCAGCTCTTCGCGCATGGCCAACATTTTGTCCAGCACAGGATAGGCTGCAAGCGTGGCGCTCAAAGGTGCGCGTGCTTCGGCCGGTATTTTGTCGCCATCGCGGTGAATCCAACGCTTGGCTACTTTCAAAACACTGGCGTCAAGTTTGGCATTGGCGACTTCTTGGCGGAATACAGTTCGCATTTGACGGGCGAAACCGGCCATGACTGCATATCGGTTGGTGATCAAGGCTTCCAAAGTTTTTTCATCGGCCACGGGGCGTACTTCGCCAAACGCCAAGACAGGCGGCGTTTTTTTCACAGTGGCCAAACCTACAGCTTGCAAGATGCAGATGTAAGCCCAGCCCAGATCAAATTCATAGGGCTTGACCGACAACTTGGCAGACGTTGGGTAGGTGTGATGGTTGTTGTGCAGCTCTTCGCCACCAATCAAGATACCCCAAGGGGAGATGTTGGTGCTGGCGTCGTGTGCCTCGAAGTTGCGGTAGCCCCAGTAGTGGGCAGCACCATTGATGATGCCTGCCGCCGTGATGGGAATCCAAGCCATTTGAACAGCCCACACAGTGAGGCCCAATGCGCCAAACAAGGCCACATCGATGATCAACATCAGTGCCACACCTTGCCAGGAAAAGCGCGAGTACAGATTGCGCTCTATCCAGTCGTCGGGGGTGCCATGGCCATAGCGGCTGAGGGTTTCTTTGTTCTTAGATTCTTTGCGGTACAACTCGGCACCGGTGAACAACACCGTGCGAATGCCATGCACATGCGGGCTGTGCGGGTCTTCAGCTTGCTCGCACTTGGCGTGGTGTTTGCGGTGAATGGCCGCCCACTCTTTGGTCACCTGACCGGTGGTCATCCACAACCAAAAGCGGAAGAAATGCGATGCAATAGGGTGCAAATCCAAGGCCCGGTGCGCCTGGTGGCGGTGCAAGAAGATGGTCACGCTGGCAATCGTGATGTGGGTGAGGCCCAGAATGACAAAGAAAATTTGCCAACCCGAAAATCCCATGATTCCGTTTGCCATCCAGTCAATGACCGCATCAAATGCAGCCGAGTCGATTAACAACATGCAGTCGCTTTCTAAGTAGAGGTGCCCGCAAAGGCAATCCCATTATTTTAAGATTTTCGAATTCAAATTGACAGTGATTTCAACAAGCAAGCGCCAAAGTTAGCGCTTTAGAATTCACTTCCGAACCCAAATAGCGGCAAAGAAGCCGTCGGTGCCATGCCGATGGGGCCACAGGCGTAAAAATTGGCCATTGCACAGCTTGTCGGCATTGGCCACTTTCAAGCGAGTCAGTTCTTCGGCCACAGGCAAAACTGCAAAATCGGGATGCGCCTTCGAAAACGCTTCAGCGATCTCTTCATTCTCTTGAGGCAGCATGCTGCAGGTGGCATAGACCAAACGACCACCCGACTTCAACAAGCGCGCTGCACTTTCCAAAATGGCAGTTTGAGTTGCCGTGACTTCGGCAATGCCTTCAGGCTTTTGACGCCACTTCAAATCTGGGTTGCGCCTGAGGGTGCCCAGACCAGAACAAGGCGCATCCACCAAAACCCGATCAATCTTGCCGGCCAAACGCTTCACGCGGTCGTCGCGCTCATGCGCAATGGCCGCAGGATGCACGTTGGACAACTGACTGCGCGCCAAACGCGGCTTCAACGCATCTAAGCGATGGGCAGAGGTGTCCATGGCATACAAACGCCCAGTGTTGCGCATGGCGGCACCAATGGCCAAAGTTTTGCCGCCCGCTCCTGCACAAAAGTCCACCACCATTTCACCGCGATGCGCATCTAGCAGCAGTGCCAGCAACTGCGATCCTTCGTCTTGCACTTCAACCGCGCCGCGCTCGAAGGCTTTGACCTTGGCCAAAGACGGTTTACCTTGCAATCGCAGGCCCCAAGGCGAATAAGGTGTGGGCTCGCAAACAATGCCTGCCGCGGTTAATTCTTTCTGTACTTCAGAGCGTTTTTCGTTCAAGTCATTGACCCGCAAATCCAAGCTACCCGATTGCTGCAAGCTCTCGGCCAAGGCTCCGAACTCATCGCCCAGTTGCTCTTTGAGGGGCCGAGCCAACCAATCGGGCAAATTGTGAATGTGCTGCGACATCAAGTCTGAAGGCTGAATGCTGTCGCACATGTCTAGCCATTTTTTTTCAGTGTCGTTCAAGGCACTTTTGACGAAATCTCTGGGGCCTGCAAAACCCAAAATGGCCAAGCGTTTTTCTTTGGCACCGCTGCCAGATCGGGCCATGTGCTCAAACAAGAGCTTTTGTCGCAAGACTTGAAAAACTGTTTCAGACAGGGTGGCACGCTCTCGCGGACCCAAGTTGCGGTTGTCACGAAAAAAACGAGAAACCACCGCATCAGCGGGATGGTTAAATTGGAGGGTCAGCCTGACCAATTCGGCGCAGGCGTCTAACAGGGCTTTTGGATGCATAAGCTCTATTGTCCCACCGCACAACACGCAAGAGCGATTTCATGCAAGAAGAAACCTTACCGCCATTGATCGTCACCCGACCCGGCTACTACCGTCACTACAAAAATTTGCTGTACCAAGTGTTAGGCACCGTCAGGCACAGTGAGTCTCTTGAGCCTATGACTTTGTACAAAGCGCATTATGGCGAGCAAGGCCTTTGGGTCAGGCCAGCTGCCATGTTCAATGAAACGGTGGACATCAAGGGCGTGATTCAACCCCGGTTTACTTGGTTGGGCGAGGAACTGCCTGAGTCTTGAAAAACGCTGCCACAGCGGCAGGAAAAATGAGGTGCTCTTGCGTGAGCACTCTGGCGGCCAGCGTCTTAGCGGTGTCATCCTCAAGAACAGGCACCACAGCTTGGGCCAAAATTTGACCTTGATCCACCTCGACAGAAACTTGGTGAACTGTAGCGCCAGCAAACTTGGAGCCCGCATCAATGGCGCGCTGGTGCGTGTTCAATCCGGCAAATGCGGGCAACAGTGAGGGGTGAATGTTGATCAGACGGCCTTGATAGTGGGCCACAAAATCAGGCGTCAAAATTCGCATGAAACCCGCCAGCACCACCAACGCGGGATCATGCTCATCAATTTTTGCCATCAGGGATTGGTCAAAAGCCTCCCTTGAGCCAAATTGCGTGTGGTCTAGCGTTTGAGTTTTGATGTTGGCAAATTCAGAGCGCTCTTGCAACCAAGTTAGGCCTGGCGCTTGAGGCTTGTTGCTGATCACGGCTGCCACCTTCACGCCCAACTGCTTGGACCAAGCCCCTTTATGCGCGGCTTTCACAATGGCCGCCATGTTGGAGCCAGCGCCAGAAATCAAAATAACAATGTTTTTCACAAATGAACCGTTAAGCAAGACCCCGTATTATCCCTGCAGAGGGTATCTAAATTGCATTTTGTCGCAGCCAAGACACCGGATTTGCGCACGGTCGTGCTAAAAACGCTCTATACCTCTTTTTTTACTGGCATTGACCGGAGACACACCTCATGGATTTGGCATTCACTCCCGACGAACTCGCATTTCGCGAAGAAATTCGCGCTTGGGTAAAAGCAAACTTACCTTCCGAAATTTCGCAAAAAGTTCACAGCGCCATGCGTCTATCGCGTGACGACTTACAACGTTGGGCCAAGATTTTGGGCAAGAAAGGTTGGCTCGGTTGGGGCTGGCCTGAAGAGTTTGGCGGGCCGGGTTGGACGGCTGTGCAAAAGCATTTGTTCGAAGAAGAATGTGCGCTGGCGGGTGCCCCTCGCGTGGTGCCTTTCGGCCCCGTCATGGTGGCGCCTGTCATCATGGCTTTTGGCAATGCTGAACAGCAAAAACGTTTCTTGCCAGGCATCGCCAGCGGCGAAGTGTGGTGGAGCCAAGGCTACAGCGAGCCGGGTTCAGGTTCTGACTTAGCGTCCCTCAAAACGCGTGCTGAACGGGTGGGCAACAAGTACATTGTCAATGGCCAAAAAACCTGGACCACCTTGGGCCAATACGGCGAATGGATTTTCTGCTTGGTGCGCACAAGCAACGAAGGTAAACCACAAACAGGCATTTCCTTTTTGCTGATCGACATGAAGACGCCCGGCATTACGGTGCGCCCCATCAAGCTGCTCGATGGCGAATGCGAAGTCAATGAAGTGTGGTTTGACAATGTGGAAGTGCCTGCAGAAAACCTGGTGGGTGAAGAAAACAAAGGTTGGAATTACGCCAAGCATTTGTTGGCCCACGAGCGCACCAACATTGCCGACGTGAACCGCGCTAAACGCGAACTCGAGCGTCTCAAGCGCATTGCCAAAACAGAAGGTGTTTACGAAGACATGCGTTTTCGCGATGAAATTTCCAAGCTGGAAGTGGACATCGTTGCTTTGGAGATGTTGGTCTTGCGTGTTTTGTCGGCAGAAAAGTCTGGCAAAAACTCTCTCGACATTGCAGGCCTTTTGAAAATCAAGGGCAGCGAAATTCAACAGCGTTACACCGAGCTCATGATGTTGGCAGCCGGCCCCTTCAGCCTGCCCTTCATCTTCGAAGCCATGGATGCAGGTTGGCAAGGCGACTTCCCCGGACACGAAGTTTCCAACGCTCCTCTTGCAGCCAACTATTTCAACATGCGCAAAACCACGATCTACGGCGGCAGCAATGAAGTGCAGCGCAACATCGTGGCTCAGGTAGTTTTGGGTTAATGACTTAACCCCTAAAGGACACATCATGGATTTCGATTTTTCAGACGATCAAGAACAATTGCGCGACGCTGTTCGCAAATGGGTTGACAAGGGCTACACCTTTGACCGCCGCCGCGAAATTACGCATGCGGGCGGCTTTGACCGCGCCGCCTACAACGAGCTGGCAGAGCTGGGCCTGTGCGGCCTGTATGTCAGCGAAGATCAAGGCGGCATGGGCATGGGCCCCGTTGAAGGCATGGTGGTGATGGAAGAATTGGGCCGCGGCATTGTGCTCGAACCCATGCAGCACGCTTTCATTGCTGGCGCCGTTTTAGAAGGCTATGCTCCCGACGCTTTGAAGGCCGCATGGCTGCCCAAAATTGCTGGCGGCGAAGCCATTGTGGTGTTGGCACACCAAGAACGCAAATCACGTTACAACACCCATAAATGCGATGCGCAAGCACAGCAACAAGACGGTCAATGGTTCATTACCGGCACCAAAAGCATGGTGGCCGTGGGTGACCATGCCGATGCCTTTTTGGTGCCCGCCATGGCATCCGGCAAGCTGGCTTTGTTCTTGGTGGCCAAAGGGGCCAAGGGCTGCTCCACGTCGGGCTACGGTACCCAAGACGGTGGCCGCGCCGCCGAACTCCATCTCAATCAAAGCCCTGCCAGCTTGGTCAACCTTGATGGCCAAACCGCAGTCAACCATGCGGTGGACATTGGCATTGCGTGTGCCTGCGCTGAAGGCGTCGGCGTGATGGACAAAACCATGGCCATCACCGTGGACTACATGAACACCCGCAAGCAGTTCAACACCACCATTGCCACCTTCCAGGCTCTGCGTCACCGCGTGGCCGATATGAAAATGCAATTGGAGTTGGGCCGCTCAATGAGCTATTACGCCAGCTTGAAGCTCAATGCACCTGCATCTGAGCGCCACCAAGCCATGGCCCGTGCCAAATACCAATTGGGCAATTCCATGCGCTATGTGGGCCAACAATCTGTGCAATTGCATGGTGGTATTGGCGTGACCGACGAGTACATTGTGAGCCACTACTTCAAGAAATTGACGCAGCTTGAAATGACTTTTGGCGACACCCTCCACCACCTAGGGGAAGTGTCTGCCAGCATGCAAGAAACAGCTGGCGTGTTTGCTTAACGAAGGCCCGACATCTAATCGATCAATCTGGAATTTTGAGGCACATGTGCCATCAAAAAAGCCATTTGGTCGGTCAAGATTCTGCGGTTTCGCAAAATGAAATCTTCCCAAAGGCTGGGCACGTAAGGGGTGTAGAGCAATGGCATGCCTGCTTGCTCGGGTGTTCGGCTGCTTTTGCGGTGGTTGCATGAGCGACACGCCGTGACCACATTCATCCAATTGTCGATGCCATTTTGTGCAAAGGGCACGATGTGCTCGCGGGTGAGTTCTGTTTCATGAAATCGCTGGCCGCAATAAGCACACACGTTGCGATCTCGAATGAACAATTTGCCATTGGTCAGGCCGGGGCGGAGTTGGAAAGGGTTGATGCCATGCACGCCGCGGGTGCCAATGATGCTGTTGACCTTGATGATGGACTGCTCTCCTGTGATGGCATTGTGACCACCACGAAAAACAGCAATTTCTTGACCCGCTTCCCAGCGGACGTCTTCAGCTGCGTAATAGACCACAGCTTGTTCCAAAGAAATCCAGGACTGCGGAAGCCCTTGGGCAGACAATTTCAAGACCTTCACAAGCGACTCCATCCAACGGTAAAACCATGACATGAAACGAGAACAGGCCAGTCTTTCTGGTCAGTCACAATATACCCTGTAATCAATTCATTTTTATGACGCACGCAGCATGAAGGTATTTCGCGGATTCAACCACCCAGACAGGGCTCATCAATGCGCCTTGACGATCGGTAACTTTGACGGTGTCCACCGCGGCCATCAAGCCATGCTCGCGCTCTTGAAAAACGAAGCTGCGCACCGTGGGGTGCCCAGTTGCGTGATGACCTTCGAGCCACACCCCAGAGATTTTTTTGCCAAGCTGCACAACAAGCCAGCATTAGCACCGGCACGAATTGCAAACCTGCGCGACAAATTGCTAGAACTCGATCGCTGCGGCATTGACCAAGTGGTGGTACTGCCCTTTGACGCACGCTTGGCAAGTCAAACTCCAGAGGACTTCATTCAGTCTGTCTTGGTCAAGGGTCTGGGTGTTAAATATTTACTGGTAGGCGATGATTTTCGCTTTGGCGCCAAGCGGGCCGGCGACTACAGCATGCTGGACGCCGCGGGGCAGCGCCTGGGCTTTGATGTGGCCCGGATGAACAGCTACGAAGTGCATGGCCTCAGAGTTTCAAGCTCTGCTGTCAGAGAAGCTCTGGCCAAGGGCGACATGAAAGGGGTAGCCCGCCTTTTAGGTCGCCCCTACAGCATCAGCGGCCATGTGGTCCATGGTCGCAAGCTGGGACGTGCCTTGGGCGCCTCAAAAGAAGGCGCTCACGACGGCTTCAGAACACTCAATTTGCGCTTTAGCCACTGGCAACCTGCAGCCAGCGGCATTTTCAATGTGGAAGTTCATGGCTTAAGCCCCCAAGCCTTGCCAGGGGTGGCCAATTTGGGCATTCGCCCCTCTTTGGACCCCAGCGATGTCAATGGTGGCAGGGTGCTGTTAGAAACCCATTGCTTAGACTGGCCAAACCAGCTGGGGGCCGAAGGTGGCTACAGTAAAATCATCCGAGTTGACTTGCTGCACAAATTACACGACGAACTCAAGTACGACAGCTTGGAAGCCCTCACTTTGGGCATTGCCAAGGACTGTGACGATGCGCGTGCATTTTTCGCCGCTAGAAATGCGACTTTGCAAGTCCCCACACCATGACGCTTTGAACAATGTCCGAACAAAAAACAAATTACCGTGCCACTCTGAACATGCCCGACACCGCGTTTGCAATGCGCGGCGATTTACCCAAGCGTGAGCCTGCCTGGGCCAAAGCTTGGAGCGACCAAGGCTTGTACAAAAAACTGCGCGTAGCCCGCCAAGGCGCACCCTTGTTTGTGTTGCACGATGGCCCCCCGTACGCCAATGGCAAATTGCACATTGGTCACGCCCTGAACAAAGTGCTCAAAGACATGATCGTCAAGTCCAAGCAATTGGCGGGCTTTGACGCGCAATACATACCCGGCTGGGACTGCCACGGTTTGCCCATTGAAAACGCCATTGAAAAATTGCATGGCCGCAAGCTGAGCCGCGACGACATGCAGGCCAAGAGCCGCGCCTTTGCCACCGAACAAATTGACCAACAGCGCGAAGACTTCAAACGCTTAGGCGTGTTGGGTGATTGGGATCGACCCTATCGCACCATGGACTTTGCCAATGAAGCCGGCGAAATTCGTGCTTTCAAACGCGTCATTGAACGTGGTTTTGTCTACCGCGGCCTCAAGCCAGTTTACTGGTGCTTCGATTGCGGCTCTTCGTTGGCCGAATTTGAAATTGAATACGCTGATAAAAAGAGCGACACCCTGGATGTGGCATTTGAAGCGGCCGACAAAGCTGCACTGGCCAAGGCGTTTGGCCTCAGTGCCCTGCCCGCCTCGTCCCAATCGGCCTTCGCGGTTATTTGGACCACCACCGCTTGGACCTTGCCTGCCAACCAAGCCTTGAATGTCAACCCCGAATTGGTTTACGCCTTGGTCAACACCGACAAAGGCCTGTTGGTTCTGGCAGAGTCATTGGTAGAAAAATGCTTAGAGCGCTACAAACTCGAGGGACAAGTGGTGGCCACCACAACTGGCGAAAAGTTAGGCGGCTTGAATTTCAAACACCCCTTGTACGATATTCACGAAGGCTACAAACGCCTCTCGCCGGTCTATGTGGCCGAGTACGTCAGTGCGCAAGATGGCACGGGCATCGTTCACTCTTCACCCGCTTATGGTGTCGATGACTTTAATTCTTGCGTGGCCAATGGTCTGGCCTATGACGACATCTTGAACCCTGTTCAAGGCAACGGCAGCTATGCAGAAGACCTGCCCCTCTTTGGCGGCATGAACATTTGGAAAGCTTGCCCCCGCATCATTGAAGTCTTGGGTGAAAGCCATCGCCTCATGGCCACCTATGGCATCACCCACAGCTACCCTCATTGCTGGCGTCACAAAACACCCGTCATTTACCGCGCTGCAGCGCAGTGGTTTGTGCGCATGGACGAAGGCCCCGGCGTTTTCACACAAGACAAAGCATCCAAAACATTGAGGCAGTTGGCCCTCGATGCCATCGATGAAACCCACTTCTATCCAGAAAACGGCAAGACACGTTTGCGCGACATGATTGCCAACCGCCCTGACTGGTGCATCTCTCGGCAGCGCAGCTGGGGCGTTCCTGTGCCCTTCTTCCTGCACAAAGATTCGGGTGAGTTGCATCCCCGCACCATGGAAATTTTGGACCAAGCTGCCAACATCGTTGAAAAAGGCGGCATTGAAGCTTGGAGCCGTGCAACTGCGGAAGAAATTTTGGGTGCAGCCGACGCCCCCTACTACACCAAGAGCACCGACATTCTGGAAGTCTGGTTTGACTCTGGCTCCACCTTCCAGCACGTTTTGCGCGGCAGTCACAAAGATGCCTACGACCGTGCGCCATTCCATGACGAAGGCCCAGAAGCCGACCTCTACTTAGAAGGCCACGACCAGCACCGCGGCTGGTTCCACAGCTCCTTGTTGCTCGGCTGTGCTTTGTACGACAGAGCGCCCTACAAGGGTTTGCTCACGCATGGTTTTGCCACCGACGGCCAAGGCCGCAAGATGAGCAAAAGTTTGGGCAACGTGGTGGCACCCCAAGAAATTACAGACAAGATGGGCGCAGAAATTGTTCGCCTTTGGGTGGCTTCTACCGATTACTCGGGCGACCTGAACATCGACGACAAAATATTGGCGCGTGTGGTTGATGCTTATCGCCGCATTCGCAACACCTTGCGTTTCTTGTTAGCCAACGTGAGCGACTTTGACCCAGCCAAAGATGCCGTGTCCGATGCTGACCTTTTAGAAATTGATCGCTTTGCCTTAAGCCGCGCAGCGCAAATGCAAGCCGATATTTTGGCTCACTTCAAGGTCTATGAGTTTCACCCTGTGGTGTCTAAATTACAGATCTATTGCTCTGAAGATTTGGGCGCGTTTTATTTGGACGTTTTGAAAGACCGTCTGTACACCAACTCACCCAAGTCATTGGCTCGCCGCTCTGCACAAACGGTGCTCTACCGCATCACTCATGCCATGCTGCGCTTGATGGCGCCGTTTTTAAGCTTTACCGCAGAAGAAGCATGGCAGGCCTTTGGTAGCTCAGAGTCCATTTTCATGGAAACCTACAGCGACTTAGGCACGCCCAACGAAGCCCTCTTGGCCAAGTGGTCACGCATTCGCGAAATTCGCGATCAGGTGAACAAAGACATTGAAACCTTGCGCGCTGATGGCAAAGTGGGCGCTTCATTGCAAGCCTCTGTGAACTTGCAAGTTGGCCCTGAAGACCATGTCTTGTTGGCCAGTTTGGGCAATGACTTGAAGTTTGTGTTCATCACGTCACAAATTATTTTAGAGGCCGCATCTGAAATGCTTGCCAAGGTTTCTGTCAGCCAAGACACCAAGTGCGAGCGTTGCTGGCACTACGCCCCCGATGTAGGCGTGAACTCTGCGCATCCCACCCTGTGTGGCCGTTGCGACAGCAATTTGCATGGCACGGGTGAAACACGGCTGTTTGCCTAAAGCATCCACCATGGCAAGCAACAAAAGCGCTTTCAAATCAGGTTCGGGCGTCTGGCTCTGGCTGGGCATTGCGCTCATCATTTTGTTGCTAGACCAATTGACCAAGATTGCGGTGGTGGGTGCCTTCCAGTTGGGTGAAGCTCTGCCCATGACCTCCTTCTTCAATTTGGTCCGCGTGCACAATCCTGGCGCCGCATTTTCCTTCTTGGCAGATGCAGGCGGTTGGCAGCGCTGGTTCTTTACGGGTCTAGGTGGTGTGGCCGCGTTGGTGATGCTTTATTTGCTGCGCATGCATGCTGGCCAAACTTTGTTTTGTCTGGCCCTGTCTCTTCTGCTAGGCGGTGCTGTCGGCAATGTCATCGATCGCGTGATTTACGGCCACGTGATTGATTTTCTAGACTTCTATTACGGCACCTGGCACTTCCCTGCTTTCAACGTGGCTGACAGCGCCATCTCTATCGGCGCTTGTCTCTTGATCTTGGACGAATTGCTAAGAGTTCGACGAGGTCGATGACTGTCAAAAAAGGCACCCGAGGGTGCCTTTCATTTTGCAAGATTTGAAATTACAAAGTGAGGATGGTGCAACCCGTTGTTTTGCGAGCTTCCAAGGCGCGATGTGCTTCTTGAACTTGGGCCAACGGGAAAGTTTGGTCAATGTGAATTTTGACTTTGCCACTTTGCACCACAGCAAACAAATCATCGGCCATGGCTTGCGTGCTTTCGCGCGTTGTGATGTGGCTGAACAAAGTTTGGCGCGTGACATACAAAGAACCTTTGACGCCCAAAATGCCAGGTGCAAAAGGTGGCACAGGACCCGATGCATTGCCAAAAGTGGCCATCAAGCCAAGGGGGCGCAAGCAGTCAAGTGATTTTTCCCAAGTGTCTTTGCCCACAGAGTCGTAAACCACTTTCAAGCCTTTTCCACCCGTGATTTCTTTCACGCGTGCCAAGAAGTCTTCAGAGCTGTAATTGATGCAATGCTCAGCGCCATTGGCAATGGCCAATTGGCATTTGGCGTCAGAGCCTGCTGTACCAATCATGCGAAAACCCAAAGCCTTACCCCATTGGCAAGCAATCAGGCCCACGCCACCCGCCGCAGCATGAAACAACACATGGTCGCCAGCTTGCAAACCTTCAACGGGACGTGTTTTCAAAAGCAGGTACTGTGCAGTCAGGCCCTTGAGCATCATGGCGGCACCCGTTTCAAAAGAAATGTCGTCTGGCAATTTGCAAACGCACTTGGCGGGCATGACGCGCTCTTCGCAGTAACTGCCTGGGGGTTGGCTGGCGTAGGCCGCGCGATCGCCTACCTTGAGGTGCGTGACGCCCTCGCCCACGGCCTCGACAATGCCTGAGGCTTCCATGCCCAACTTCAAAGGCATGGGCAAGGCGTACAAACCGCTGCGTTGGTAAACGTCGATGAAATTCAAGCCAATGGCTTTGTGGCGAATGCGAATCTCGCCAGGGCCGGGTTGGCCCACTGTAACGTCGACCAATTTGAGTTGTTCTGGACCACCGTTTTGGTCGATTTGGACAGCTAAGCTCATGCGATTCTCCTGAAAATGAAAATTGTGGTGTGATTTGTGTTGAAGCAAAATCACCTTGAACGCTACTTTGCCACGAATCGAATGACCCTGCGTGACAACACAGCCCTTGCGTTGCCGTTAAAGTCACGGTCATGACACAAAAACTCTCAGCTGGCACAGCGCTCATGCTCACCGTTCCGCCGCTGCTTTGGGCCGGCAACGCCGTGGTGGGCAGATTGGTGAGTGATTTGGTTCCGCCCATCACCCTCAATTTTTTGCGTTGGGCGATTGCTTTTTTCATCCTTCTTCCCTTAGCTTGGCATTTGCTCAAACCCAGCAGCCCCCTTTGGCCGTACTGGCGCAGGTTTGCTCTTCTGAGTTTGTTAGGTGTGGGTTGCTACAACGCGCTGCAGTATTTGGCATTGCAAACCTCCACGCCACTCAACGTGACCTTGGTGGCGGCCAGCACCCCCGTGTTCATGTTGGCCATCGGCGCCTTGTTTTTTAAAACCCCTGTGCGGCGTGCACAGTGGCTAGGCGCAGGGCTCTCTATTACGGGGGTGTTGGTAGTTTTGTCGCGCGGTGATGCAGAGCAACTGCTGCAGGTAAGCTTCGTGGTGGGCGACATTTATATTTTGCTGGCCACTGCCTGCTGGGCCATTTACAGCTGGCTCTTAACGCAGCGCAACGAGCCCGACGAAATTCGAAGCAATTGGGCCGCATTCCTGATGGCGCAAGTCATATTTGGCCTAGGCTGGGCGGGCATGTTTTCAGGTGCTGAATGGGCGCTGACCGACGCACACATCACTTGGGGTCCGCCCCTTTATGCAGCGCTTGCTTTTGTAGCCATCGGCCCTGCTGTGTTGGCCTACAGATGCTGGGGCTTGGGTGTGCAAACTGCAGGGCCAGCGGTGGCGGGTTTCTTTGCCAACCTCACACCGTTGTTTGCCGCCATCATGTCAACCGCGTTCTTAGGCGACCTGCCCCAGATCTACCACCTTGTGGCTTTTGGCCTCATTGTGAGTGGCATTCTGGTGTCATCTCGGCGCGCCAGTTGAGCCCCAATTGAGGGCCAGCGTCCGCGGCACATTCAGCTTGTGAAGCGTCAATAAGTACCTGGATAGGCGCCACCGTCGGTCAAGAAGTTTTGGCCTGTGATGTAAGAGGCTTGTTGGCTGCAAATGTAAGCACACAGCGATCCAAATTCTTGCGGTGTACCGTAACGGCCTGCCGGCACCTGAGATTGTTGCAGTGCACGAATTTCTGCCACTGACTTGCCCATTTTTTGCGCAGTGACTTCGACATTGGCACGAATTCGATCAGTGTCAAATTTACCTGGCAAGATGTTGTTGATGGTGACGCCTTGCGCGGCAATTTTGGTGCGTGCAACGCCAGCCACAAATCCCGTCAAGCCACTTCGTGCACCATTTGACAAGCCCAGAATGTCAATGGGCGATTTGACGGAGCTAGATGTGATGTTCACGATGCGGCCAAAGCCTCTTGCCGCCATGCCATCCACAGTGGCCTTGATCAGCTCAATGGGCGTCAGCATGTTGGCGTCTAAGGCTTTGAGCCAAGCCTCGCGGTCCCAACTGCGAAAATCGCCGGGAGGCGGTCCACCCGCATTGGTGACCACAATGTCAAAGTCTTTGCCAGGGCCACCAGGCACTGAAAATAAAGCGGCTCGGCCAGCTTCCGTGGTGATGTCAGCCGCCACGGGCAGCAGCTTCACGCCGGGCGCTTCTTTTTGCAAATCTGCTACGGCTTGATTTAAAACATCAGCACCACGCGCCACCATGACAACGTTGACACCTTCTAAGGCCAGTGCACGTGCGCAGCCCCAACCTAAGCCCTTGCTAGCGCCGCCCACCAAGGCCCACTTACCTTGAATTCCTAAATCCATGATGACTCCTTCAAAAATCTAAGACCACACTGGTCAAAATTAATTCACAAAACCGACGGAAATTGAGTTGTTTGCGTTGGCGTCAAAAGCCAACCGCCTGGCCATCACGCCGCGGATCGGAGGCCGCTATGTAGCCCTGCACCTTGGGGTCACCCATGCGCCAAATGAATTGACCCGCACCAAAGTCTTGGTAGGAATCGTTGATCACTTCCAGCTCGTGTCCCAAATCGTTCAGACCTTGAACTGTGTTGCGATCCATGTTGGATTCGGCATTGATGGACATGCCGGCGTTATAGCGCCAGCGCGGTGCATCACAAGCCGTTTGTGGGTTTTGACCGTAATCAAGCATGCGCACCAAGGTCTGCATATGGCCTTGAGGCTGCATGTTGCCACCCATCACGCCATAACTCATGACGGGTTGGCCATTTTGAGTTAAGAAGGCAGGAATGATGGTTTGGAAAGGCTTCTTACCAGGCGCGACCAAATTGGCCGCATTGGCACCCTTCAAATCGGTGCTGAAGCCAAAACCTCTGTTTTGCAAGCTGACGCCAAAAGTAGGTTCAACCACACCCGACCCAAATCCCATGTAATTGCTTTGAATGAAGCTCACCATCATGCCGTTTTCGTCGGCCGCTGTGAGGTAAATGGTACCGCCCTTTACCGGATTGCCCGCTTTGAAATCTTGCGCCTTCTTCATGTCAATGAGTTGGGCGCGGCTCTTCAAATACGCGGGGTCAAGCATTTGCGCCGGTGTGACTTCCATGTAGCGTGGATCGGCCACATAGCGGTAAACGTCTGCAAAGGCCAACTTCATAGCTTCAATTTGCAAATGTTGAGAATCGATACCGTCAACTTTCATGCTGGCAATGTCAAAGTTTTCCAAAATACCCAAAGCGATGAGAGCCGCAATGCCTTGGCCATTAGGCGGAATTTCATGCAAGGTGTAGCCGCGGTAGTTTTGCGCAATGGGCTCAACCCATTCAGGTCGATAGGCCGCTAAATCTTGCATCGACAGGGCGCCACCATGTTGCGTAGAAAAGCGCACCAGCGCCTCTGCAATTTCGCCTTCATAAAAAGCCCGGCCTTTGGTTTCGGCAATGGCACGCAAGCCTCTGGCTGCCGCTTTAAATTGGAACAATTCACCTACATTCGGTGCCCGGCCCCATGGCAAAAAGCTTTCGGTAAAGCCAGGCAAGGACTGTAGCAATGGCGTAGCCGCATCCCATTTTTGTTGTACCACCACAGGAATCAGGTAACCGCGCTCGGCAATTTCAATGGCCGGCTCCATCAGATCCGCAAAAGGCAGTTTGCCAAATTTTTCACTCATGGCAGCCCATGCGCCCACTGCGCCTGGCACCGTGACAGAGTCCCAGCCTCGCTTGGGTGGGTTAACTGCGTCGTGGCCATATTTGTTGTGGAAATACTCTGGGGTCCAGGCCTGGGGTGCAGGTCCAGATGCATTCAGGCCGTGCAGTTTTTTGCCGTCCCACAAAATACAAAACGCGTCAGAGCCCAAACCGTTGCTGACGGGCTCTGTGATGGTCATGGCTGCTGCTGCAGCAATGGCTGCATCCACCGCGTTGCCACCCTTGAGCATCATCCGTAAACCAGCTTGGGCCGCCAGAGGGTGCGAGGTGGACACAATGTTGCGAGCAAACAAGGGAAGACGCGCAGAAGAGTAAGGGGTGCTGAAATCAAAGCTCATGGTCATGTCCAAATAAATCTTACAGGGTGAATTTTGGGGTCAGGTATTTTGGGTCTGAAAGGTGATTGTGTCAGGAAATTTATGACCTAAAGTCACATCGGTCCATGAGGGGGGTGACAAGCCAAAAAAACGGCACTCTAAGGTGCCGTTTTGAGTCAACAGTGCTTCTAGGTCAGTCCTCGACGAAGGCTTCCTCGCGCTTGGACTTCACAGAAGGCAAAAGCACGATGATGAGCAACACAGCGGCAGCGGCCAACAAACTGGCTGACAAACCACGCGTCACAAACACCGACCAGTCACCGCGAGACAGCAGCAGTGCGCGGCGCAAGTTCTCTTCCATCATAGGGCCCAAGATGAAACCCAACAGCAGGGGCGCAGGCTCCATGCCCAATTTGATGAACGTGTAACCAATGACACCAAAGGCACCCACCATCCAAATGTCGAAAGTGTTGTTGTTGGTGGAGTACACGCCAATGGCGCAGAACAAAATAATGGCGGGGAACAACCAACGGTAAGGCACTGTGAGCAATTTGATCCACATGCCAATGAGCGGCAGGTTCAAGATGATCAGCATGGCATTGCCAAGCCACATGGAGGCAATCAGACCCCAGAACAACTCTGGGTTGCTGGTCATCACTTGGGGACCGGGTTGAATGTTGTGAATGGTCATGGCACCCACCATCAAGGCCATCACGGCATTGGGTGGAATACCCAAGGTGAGCAATGGAATGAAGGAGGTTTGTGAGCCAGCGTTGTTGGCCGATTCTGGCGCAGCAACACCGCGAATATTGCCCTGACCGAACGGCACTTCACCAGGACGCAGTTTGGTTTTCTTCTCGATGGTGTAGGCAGCGAAAGCAGCCAGCAACGCACCGCCACCAGGCAAAATACCCAACATAGAACCAATGGCTGTACCCCGCAAAACCGCAGGAACCATGTTCTTGAAGTCTTCTTTGGTAGGGAACAAACCTGTCACCTTGCCAGTAAAAACTTCACGTTTGTCTTCTGTCTTTGCCAGGTTGGCAATGATTTCGCCATAACCAAACACACCCATGGCAATGGTAATGAAACCAATACCGTCTGTGAGTTCTGGAATATCGAAGCTGTAGCGAGCCACACCGGAGTTCACGTCGGTGCCCACCAAGCCCAACAAAAGGCCCAGCACGATCATGCCAACCGCTTTTAAAAGTGAGCCAGATGCCAGTACAACAGCACCAATCAAGCCCAAGATCATGAGCGAGAAGTATTCGGCAGGACCAAACTTAAAAGCCACTTCGGTCAAAGGCGCAGCGAATGAAGCCAATATCAAAGTACCCACGCAACCAGCAAAGAAGGAGCCCAAACCGGCAGCAGCCAGCGCAGGCCCTGCTCTGCCTTTTCGGGCCATTTGGTAGCCATCAATCACGGTGACCACCGATGAAGACTCGCCTGGCAAATTCACCAAAATGGCAGTTGTAGAACCACCGTATTGGGCACCGTAGTAAATACCGGCCAACATAATGAGGGCGGCAATGGGAGGCAATGCGTACGTTGCTGGCAGCAACATGGCAATGGTGGCCACTGGGCCGATGCCAGGCAACACGCCAATGAGCGTACCCAACAAACAACCAATGAAGGCGTAAATCAGGTTTTGAAAGGTAAAAGCAACCCCAAAACCCAAGGACAAGTTATTGATCAAATCCATTTGGAATACTCCTTAACCTGAAATGAAAGTAGGCCAAACAGGGAACTGCAATTTCAGCAGCATGATGAAGGCAAGGTAGCTCATGACAGACAGGACCGTTCCCAAAATCAAAACTTCTTGCAGCTTGAATTTGTCACCCGCCATGCTGACTACCAGAGTGGTGCCATAAATTGCAACGATCAAGCCCATAGCTGGCAATTTGATACTGGGCAAGCCGCCCAACAAAACGCCGAAAAGCAAGTTACCTGCAATGATGAAAAACAAAGGCTTCCAAGCCCATGAGCCAACTTGATCTCCCGTGGGTGTTTCAACCACCAAGGATTTGAACAAGATGATGGCGCCAATGAATGCCAACATGGAGCCCAACAAAAGTGGGAAATAACCAGGACCCATGCGGGCACCAGTTCCGAGGTTGTAGCTTGTAGCTCCGTAAGCAAATGCAGCACCAACGACGGTGTACAAAAGTCCAGAGAAAAAGTCTTTTTGACTTTTGATTTTCACAGGAACACTCCTCCAAAAAGTTTGGGATGGCGGATTTTGTGCCCAAACAAACCCCATTTGAATGTGGGTTTCACCTACCCGTTGTGAGAAAACAATAAAAACTTTTGGGTTTACCCTAGGTTTTAGCCATTTGAGCCCTCAATTACGTCACCAAAGGTTTGAAAACTTTCAACCATTTCGTGGCTGGCAGTCCAAATCTGTTCTCTACGGCTTCTGCTTGGGCTAGCAATTGATCTCTTTTGGGACGACTTGCAATGCGTTGGGCCATGACCACTGTGTTGCCCTCTCGGGTAGGCTTAAAAGCCCATAAGGCATCTTGACCGAAGGCTTCGGCCATTTTGGTCAAGCTCTTTTCATAGCTAGAAGTGCGACCAAACAAATTGACCGTCATGGTGCCTTCATCGCTTAACAGCGCCCGGCAATTTTTGTAAAACGCAACGTTATCGAGTACCGGCGCTGCAGCCTCATGGTCATACAAATCGACATGCAATATATCGACAGTTCCCAACCACTCTTCGCTTTGAATTTCTACAGCCGCATCGGCAATGATCACTCGCATGCGAGGACCATCTTCTGGCAACTTGAACCAGCCCCTGCATGCATGCAAGACATCCGGGTTGAGCTCTATGGCCGTACACGTCCAGCGAAGCTTCTTGTAGCAAAACTTGGTGAGGCTGGCGGCACCCAAACCTAACTGCATAGCGTGTCGCCCGGCCACCGAGGCGCTCTTTAAAAATAACAAGCCCACCATCATTCGCTGAATGTATTCAAGGTCCAAATCAAATGGCTCTTTGATCTTCATCGAACCCTGAATCCAGGGCGTGCCCAAATGCAAATAGCGTGACTCACCATCTTCGGAGAAGTTGACTTCGGGAAGCGCAGGGGCTTTGCTTGAAGGTTTGCTCATGGGGTTTCGAAAAATTGAAGCTGTGGCAAAACTCGCTGCGCATTGACCAGCGTTGCATGGGCAATGTCTGAAGCAGAAACACCTCGCAATGCGGCCAATGCATCACCTATGCGCGGCAAATGAGCGGGCTCATTGCGCGCTTGACTGGATAGAGCTTGGCTCGATTGTCGTTCAGATTGAGTTTTGTAAATCCAGTGCGGCGGTATATCGGGGGCATCTGTTTCTAGCACCAAAGCCGAGAGGGGTAACTCTGTGGCCAAACGCCTTAATTGCAAAGCACGCTCAAAGGTCAGTGCACCGCCAAAACCCAACGCAAACCCCATCTCAATGAATGTGTTGGCTTGCTGAAAACTGCCATTGAAGGCGTGCGCAGTACCGCCCTTCACTGCAAACCGTCTGAGCCCCTTCAACAACTCATCGGCTGATTTGCGCACATGCACAATTACTGGCAATTTGAATTTCTGTGCCATTTTCAATTGGGCATGGTAGAAAAATTCTTGCTTCTCGCGCATGGCGGGCTCACACAAGGCTGGCACAAAAAAATCCAAACCAATTTCACCTAAGGCTACCAATCTTGGATCTAGCCTTTGCCCATTGGCATCTTGCGCCAGCGCGCTCTCAATGCAGTGCGCTAAAAATTCCAAGTCTTGTTCTTGAGCCTGCGGCACAAACAAAGGGTGAATGCCCAAAGCATAGGGCTGGTGAAGTTCTTGGGCCAGTTTTTGAAGCGGCAAAAAGTCTTTGGCTTGAACCGCAGGCATGACACACCAGGCCACGCCCTGTGCTTGTGCGTTTTGCAGAACCGCAGTGCGGTCTAAATCAAACTCAGGTGCATCTAAATGGCAATGGCTGTCAATCCAGCGCATGCTCATGATTGCAGAACGCCTTTGTCTAATCGAAGCACACGGCTACAGCGCGCGGCCAGTTGCGGATCGTGTGTGACCACCACAAACGCCGTGCCTTGTTTTTCTGCGGTGCTTAACATCAGATCAAACACACTTTCTGCGGTGGCGCGGTCTAGGTTACCGGTGGGTTCATCGGCTAAAACGCAAGCGGGTTGCGTGACCATGGCGCGCGCAATGGCCACCCGTTGGCGTTCACCGCCCGAGAGTTCGGCGGGCCTGTGTAACGCACGATTTTCAAGACCCACTTGCGACAACCTTTCTAGGGCCTTGGCGTTGGCCGCATCCTTCAATTCACGGCGAATCCAGAGTGGCATGGCCACATTTTCTTGGGCGGTAAATTCAGGCAGCAGGTGGTGAAATTGATACACAAAACCCAGCAACTTGTTGCGCCTTGAGCCTTGCTCTGAGGCATTGAAACCAGACCAATCTTGGCCCTGCAAAAGCACTTGGCCTTGAGAAGGTATGTCGAGGCCGCCCATCAAATGCATAAGAGTGCTCTTGCCCGAGCCAGAAGCACCCACAATCGCTACCGTCTCGCCAGCTTGCACTGCGAGGTCAACACCCTGCAAGACAGACACACTCAAGCCGCCCTCGTCAAAGCGCTTGCTTAAACCGCGCACCTCTAGCACCGGCGGATGGGCCACATTACTCATAACGCAAAGCCTCGGCTGGGTTCACTTGGCTGGCATGCCAACTGGGATAGAGCGTTGCCACAAAAGACAAGGCCAATGAAATAAGCACAACAGGCAAGATGTCTGACATTTGAGGATCGCTGGGCATGCGGCTAATCAGGTAGATGTCTTTGGGCAAGAAGCTGGCTTGAAAGATGGCTTCCAAGGTCGGCACGATGACATCGATGTTGAATGCAATCAGCAGACCCAAAAGCAAGCCGCCCATGGTTCCCATGATGCCCACCATGGCGCCTTGAACCATGAAAATACCCATGATGCTTTTTGGACTGGCACCCAGTGTTCGCAAGATGGCAATGTCGGCACGTTTGTCGGTCACATTCATGACCAAAGTTGACACCAAGTTGAAAGCGGCCACGGCAACAATGAGGGTTAGGATGATGAACATCATGCGCTTTTCCACTTGCACGGCTGCAAACCAGGTTCTGTTTTGCTGCGTCCAATCGCGCAAAGCCATGCCCATGGGCAATGCAGGCGCAAGCTCGCGCGCAACAGAGCGCGCCTCATGCAAATTTTTGATTTTCAAGCGAATACCGGTGGGTCCCTCGATGCGAAAAATTTTGCCGGCATCGGCCACATGCATCATGACCAAAGCCGCGTCATATTCGTAGTGGCCAGAGTTGAACACGCCCACCACTTGCATCTGTTTGAGACGGGGCAACACACCGGCCGGTGTGACTTGGCCGTTGGGTGCGATCAGCGTCACGGGGTCACCGATTCGAAGTCCCAACTGCCTGGCTAAATCAATCCCAAGTACCACCCCAAACTCACCAGGGACCAGTGCGTTGATACCGGGCACGCCTGAATTTTTGAGCTGCGAGTCCACTGACAAATCAACCACACCAGGTTCTAGTGCAGGGTCAATGCCGCGCACCAAAACGCCCTTCATGTCTTCACCCCTGGCCAACAAGGCCTGCGCTGAAATAAAGGGCGCAGCCCCAATGACGTTGGGATTGGCGCGTACTTGGTGAAGCGTAACACTCACGTCTTCTAAGGCGCCACCATCTGTAGAAATGACTTCGATGTGCGAGACCACGCTGAGCATTCTGTCGCGCACTTCTTTTTGAAAGCCATTCATGACAGACAACACAATGACCAAGGCGGCCACGCCAAGTCCAATGCCAAGCATGGAAACGCCAGAAATAAAAGAGATAAAGCCGTTTCGGCGCGTGGCCCGTCCTGCGCGGGTATAGCGCCAACCCAAAACCCACTCGTAAGCAAATTCAAAACGCATTCAAGACCACTTTCAAAGGCACTGATGGCTCAGCAAGCCAACTGTCTAAAAGGGACATTGTGTCATCCCTGACAATACAGCCATGAAAGCAGCTTTACCAAGCACCAAAACACCTCAGTTCAATGAGGGCCGCTCACCCACTCGACATTGGGTCATTGCCTTCGCGGCCCCTGAATCTGAAGCTTTGCGCGCGGCGATGAACAATGCACTGGACATATTGTATTTGCCCAATTTGCAAAAATTACTCAGTCGAATGGCATGCGTCTCAAAATTAAGCACCGCCCCTGAAGGCGTCAGTGCGTTTCTCATGCCGCATGAATCGGCCCCGCAGCTTCTAGGTGCCAAACCATCATTGGGAAAAGAAGCCATCATGACCCCATGCCATTGGCAAGTCGGCATGAACGAAGTCACTTTGCTTGAACCTCAAGAACTGGCTCTGAACGAGCAGGAGTCCAAACAGCTTTTGTCCGCTATACAACCCTACTTCGAGGAAGATGGGCTTCAAGTGGTCTATGAAAGCCCCTTGGTTTGGCGCGTCACAGGTGATCTCTTGGATGGCTTGCCCTTGGCCAGCATTGACCGTGTTGTCGGCCACAACATCAAGCCATGGATGCCAGAACATCAGCGCGCCAAAACTTTGCAACGCTTGCAAAGTGAAATGCAAATGTTGCTCTACCAACACCCCGTGAACGACGAGCGCAGTTTGAAGGGCCGCTGGAGCGTCAATTCTTTTTGGCTGCATCGCAGCCTAGAACAACTTTATCCTGATGCATCAGACTTGAATGTTGTACTTAATTTGCGTGAAAACATGCAAGCTTCCAACCCCAAACTGTGGCAACAAGCGTGGCAACACCTTGACGCCACGCTGTGCCAATCTTTGAGTCAAGCCTTAGATCAAAATCACGACGTTTCTCTCACGCTTTGCAGCGAAACATCTTGGCGGCACTATCGGCCACAACCAGTCTCTTGGCTCAACAAACTGCACAGACTGATTCAACCTGTTTCTGTGATCAAAGAATTGCGTGCCCTGTCTTCCGGAGTTTCTGCCCCATGAGTTTGAAAATATTGACGCGAGATGTACCGCCCCGAAGTGCATGGGCCCTTGAACAGGCCGGCATTCATCCTTTGCTTTCGCGCTTGTTTGCGGCACGCGGCGTTGTCAGTCCTGAAGAATTAGACGATGGCTTGGCTAAGTTGTTAGCGCCCACCACACTGAAGGGATCACAGGAAGCAGCAAGCTTGTTGGCAGATGCTATTGCCGCCAACAAGCGCCTTTGCATCGTGGCCGATTACGATTGTGACGGTGCCACTGCATGCGCAGTGGGCGTGAGGGGTCTGCGCATGCTGGGCGCAAACAATGTCAGCTACATCGTGCCCGACCGCGTGGTTGATGGCTATGGCCTAACGGCCCCCATCGCAGATCGCGTGAAGCAATCGGGTGCCGATGTTTTGATCACTGTCGACAACGGCATCGCCAGCATAGAAGGTGTTGCGCAAGCGCAGGCTCTGGGCTTGCAGGTCTTGGTCACCGACCATCACTTGCCTGCGGCCTCCCTGCCCAATGCAGAAGTGATTGTGAATCCGAATCAACCGGGTTGCGAATTTGAAAGCAAGTCTTTGGCGGGTGTAGGCGTCATGTTCTATGTGTTGTTGGCGCTGCGTGCAGAATTGCGACAGCGAAGCATTTTCTCTGCCGAATCTCAACCCAAACTCGATGCACTGCTGCCCTTGGTGGCACTAGGCACTGTGGCCGATGTGGTGAAACTTGACAACAACAACCGCCGCTTGGTAGCTCAAGGTTTGAAACGCATCAGAGCAGGCTCGATGCCTGCTGGCATGTTGGCTTTGTTCAAAGCCGCTGGCCGCGAAGCCAAATTAGCCACCACCTTTGATTTTGGATTTGCATTGGGCCCTCGCATCAACGCTGCAGGCCGCCTATCAGACATGACACTGGGCATTGAATGCCTAATCACCGACGATGCGGCCAAAGCCGATGAGTTGGCAAGGCAACTTGATGCCATTAACCGAGAGCGTCGAGACATTGAGGGCGACATGCGCCAGCAAGCCATGGAAATCGCCGAGTCTTTGTTTGATGACAGCGATGAACCGCCGCCAGCCATTTGTGTTTTTGACCCCGATTTTCACGAAGGCGTGGTGGGCATTGTGGCTTCGCGCATCAAGGACAAATTTCACCGGCCCTGCTTTGTCTTTGCAGCCAGCAATGCACCTGGCAAAGAGCATGAATTAAAAGGTTCTGGTCGATCGATTCCAGGTTTTCATTTGCGCGACGCGCTAGACCTCATGGCCAAAAAGCACCCGCACATTTTGCTGCGCTTTGGTGGACACGCCATGGCTGCGGGCTGCACCATTGAAGAAGAACATCTGGAATTATTTGAGTCATGCTTCATGGAAGTGGCCGCATCGCTGATGTCACCTGCCACCCTTCAACGCAAGCTCGAAACTGACGGGCCTTTAGACGCACAATACCGGCGTGTTGAATTCATTAATGTGATGCACAAAGAAGTTTGGGGGCAAGGTTTTGCACCACCTGTGTTCAGCGAAGAGCTTGAAGTTATCTCGCAAAGACTGGTGGGTGAAAAACACTTGGCCTTGAAACTCAAGCACCAAGGTCAACCGGTGGATGGCATTTGGTTTGGTCGAATAGAGCCTTTGCCAGCCCGCGTGAAACTGGCCTTCCGATTGGATGTGGACGAATGGCAAGGCCAAAAACGCGTTCGCTTCATGGTGGAAGCGGCCGATATTTAACGCTTGGCTTGCAGGGCCTTCAAAACAGCCGGAGACACAAGCCCCTCGACCTTGCCACCCAAGCTAGAAATTTCACGCACCAAGGTGCTGCTAATGTGCTGAACCGATGCGCTGGTGTGCAAAAACACGGTATCAACTTCGGGCGCCAAGTGGCGGTTCATGCCAGCCATTTGAGTTTCGTAGTCGTAATCGGTGACCGAGCGCAAGCCTCGCACAATGACACGCGCGCCTTGGGTGTGTACAAAATCGCACAACAAACCCGTGAAGGGCAAGACAGTCACATTGCCCATGTCTTGGGTAACCTCTTGGGCCATGGCCAAACGCTCATCCAGCGTGAACAGTGTTTTTTTGTGGTGTGCGGTGGCCACGGCCACCACCACTTTGTCAAACATTTGGGAAGCGCGATAGACAACGTCTACATGACCCAGTGTGAGGGGGTCAAAGGTTCCAGAATAAACAGCGGTAACTGAGCGACTCATGGGAGCTCCTGTTCGTTTAGAAGGATTATCCCTCGAATGGGCGTTGCAGCAAATGTGCGTGAACAGCACCGGCTTTCATGTGTTTCACCGCCTGCAGTCCACAGGCCTGAACCGCTTCGTCTGTCCAATGGACGGGGGCTTCCAAATAGACCCAGCCCTCTGACACAACAGCTTTGGCAGCAGCCTGCAATGCTTTCTCGAAGTACTCCCCTTTAAATGGTGGATCTAAAAACACCACATCCAGGCTACTGGGCGCCAAGCGTTGCAGGCCCATCATGGCGTCGCCCTTTTGCACCTGCACGGCTTGAGCTTTTAAACGTTGCTGTGTCTCAAGCAACTGTGCCACCAGTTGTGCATCTTGTTCCAACATCAACACACTTTGAGCACCCCTCGATGCAGATTCAAATCCCAAAGCACCGGTGCCCGCAAAGGCATCGACACAGCGCCAACCCGTCAGGTCTTGGCCCAGCCAATTGAACAGTGTTTCGCGCACCCTGTCTGGCGTGGGCCGCAGGCCGGGTCGATCGATCACTTTGATTTTGCTGCGCTTCCATTGGCCACCAATGATGCGGACTTCGTGCGAAGGTGAGCCGATAGCAGCTTGATGGATTGGTTTAGTAGGCATGGGCTCGAGCTTACCTCGTTGTCAGGAGATTTTGAGCGTGACTTAAGTTTTCATAGAATAGAGCCCAACACACCCTTCAATATGTTCCGATTCTTTCGATCATCCACCAAAACAGCCCCTGTTGATGACAAGGCCTTGCCTGCCAGTCCCTCGTCAACTCAAGCCCAGTCAACCACCGCATCTGAACAGCCTACAGCTGCTGAAGCACCCCGCCAATCTTGGCTTAGCAAGCTCAAAGCGGGTCTGCGTAAAACGGGTGGAAGCATTGCCTCGGTCTTTACCGGCACTCAAATTGACGATGCACTGTACGAAGAACTTGAGACGGCCTTGCTATTGGCCGATACAGGCGTCAAAGCCACAGAACACTTGTTGCAAGACCTCAAAGCGCGCGTCAAAGCGGCCAAGGCCACCGACCCTGCAGCAGTTAAAGCCTTGTTGATTGAAGCCATTACGGACTTGCTGATGCCACTTCAAAAGCAACTTCACATCGACACACAAAAGCCGATGGTCATCATGGTGGCAGGCGTCAATGGCGCAGGCAAAACAACGTCCATTGGCAAACTCACGCATCATTTGGCTGATCAGGGCGCCAGCGTGTTGTTGGCGGCGGCCGATACGTTTAGGGCAGCGGCACGCGAGCAGTTAGCGGTTTGGGCTCAACGCAATACGGTAGAAATCATCAGCCAACAAGGCGGTGACCCTGCTGCAGTCAGTTTTGATGCTGTGTCTGCGGGCAAAGCACGCGGCAAAGATGTGGTGTTGGTCGATACAGCGGGCCGCTTGCCCACCCAACTGCATCTCATGGAAGAATTGAAAAAAATCAAACGTGTGGTGCAAAAAGCCGATGCCAGCGCACCGCATGAAGTCTTGTTGGTGATCGATGGCAACACGGGTCAAAACGCCTTGACGCAAGTGAAAGCGTTTGACGAAGCTTTGGGCTTAACCGGGCTTATCGTGACCAAGCTAGACGGCACCGCCAAAGGCGGTGTGCTGTGCGCCATTGCACGCGAAAAAGCCATTCCTGTTTACTTCATAGGCGTGGGCGAACAACTGGACGATCTGCAAACATTTGATGCGCGAGAGTTTGCAGAGGCCTTGCTCAACTAAGCCGATTGCCTTTAAAACCTTTGCGGTGCAAAAGGCCGCGGGTCAATGCTGGTAGCCTCTTTCGACATCAATTCAGACAACAAGACGCCAGTCCCAGGTCCCGTGCTAAAGCCAATGTGCTGATGCCCAAACGCCAACCACAATCCTGGTGCGTTAGGTGCCTCTCCAATCACTGGGCGGCTGTCTGGCGTGGTGGGTCTAGCGCCCAACCAATCTGACCCTTGAACGGCCGACTTCATGGGTAAAACACGCCGCGCTGCGTTTTCAGCACACTCCAACTGTTGAAGGTTTGGCCCCTCATCACGTGCGGCCAACTCAACGCCTGTGGTCATGCGCAGAATGTCAGCGCCCTGCTCGTCTTTCATGGGCGATAAAACATAGGCGCCTGAAAGATCATAAATGGGGCGCCCCAAACGAACACCTTCCACCGGTTGGAAATGACGGTGGTAGCCACGCTCAAAACCCATGTTGACCTTGAAGTTGTTCTTCAATTGGCTGGCCTCAAGTAAGCTCTCTGACCAAGGCCCCAACGCCACCACCACATTAGGTGCCCAATGGACGCCGCCTTCTGGGTTAACCCATTGCCAGCCACTGGGCTGCTGCTGCAAGACACTGACTTTGGATTGCACCAGTTGCCCACCCGCTTCTAAAAACTGCGCTACATAGACCTTCACCACGGCACGAGGGTTATCAACCGATGCGGCATCTTTGACCCACAGAGCATGGCTGAATGCTGGCGCCAAATGAGGCTCCAAGGCCTGCAGCGATGGCGCATTCAATACCTCGCAAGCGACACCAAATTCTTGCAAAACTTCGCGACTTGCAGCGCCTGATTCAAATGCAGCTGCATGGGCATACAACCAAAGCCAACCCGTATCACGCAATCGGCTTTCAACATGGGCTTTTTTCAACCATGCTCGGTGCGTGTCCGAAGACAATTGAATCAAACCATCTAGTGCAACAGTGGTGACCTCAAAGCTAGAGCGTTTGGCGTGCCAAAGAAAACGCCACAACCATTGCCAATGCGATAGCGCACTGGGTCTGATTTTGAGGTTGGGCCCAGGTCTTAGCAACATGGCGGGAAGGCTTTGCCAGAGCCCAGGCCGATTGAAAGGCAACAAGGAACTGCGAGAAAGCACGCCGGCATTGCCATGCGAGGTTTCTTCGCCGGGTGCTTGCTGATCGACCAAAGTCACACTCCAGCCTTTGGCCTGCAAAGCCAAAGCACACGAAACCCCAACCATGCCAGCGCCAAGCACTGTCACTTGTCGACTGGTTTCAAAAAGATTCATGTTCCTATTTTGCTTTAAATCTGACGTCGCCAATCATTTCTGTAAACTAGAAGCACTCAAGCAAGCCAAGCTTTGAGCCATGTCCATGGCACTTTAGATTTATAGTGTGGCCATGAAATTGCTTCAATGGTCCATCGCTGGCTCAGTCTTTTTGGTTTTAAGCGCAACTGCCTTGTGGTTGAAAAAGGATGAGGCATCCGTCAAACAAGTGCAGTCCACCAAACTGCAATGCGAACTGCCACCTTCTTTAACCAATGCCCCTCAGCCTGGCATGGTCTGGATTCCTGAGGGTGTTTTTGACATGGGTGACAGCGTTTATGCCGAAGAAAAACCTGTTCGCAACGTGCGAGTGAAAGGTTTTTGGATGGATCGCACAGAGGTCACCAATTCAGAATTTGCAGCCTTCGTCAAAGCCACTGGCTATGTCACTGTGGCAGAGCGACCGGTCAACCCCCAATTGATTGCCAGCTTGCCAGAGGACATGCGCAAACCTGGGGCCGTGGTGTTTAAGGTGCCAGCCAAGCTCACTTACGGAGATGACCCGCGGCAGTGGTGGCAATACATACCGGGCGCGAATTGGAAGCAGCCAGCAGGCCCAGACTCCAGCGTAGACAAGTATGGTCAATTTCCTGTGGTGCACATCACTTTTGAAGATGCACAAGCCTACGCCAAATGGAAGGGGCACCGCTTGCCGACTGAAGCAGAATGGGAGTGGGCAGCCCGCGCCGGCGCCAAGGAATTGCCAGGCCAACACGATCAACCTGACAGTGCCAACACATGGCAAGGTATTTTCCCCATGGCCAATGCCAGCGAAGATGGCTTTGCCGGCTTAGCCCCCGTGGCTTGCTATGCACCCAATGCCTATGGCCTGTTCGACATGATTGGCAATGTGTGGGAACTCACGACGGATGTGTTTGTAGCCGAGAGGCCTGCCATTTCAAATTCGCAGCAAGGACTCGATCCTGATGAAGCACAAAGACCGCCCATCTTTAAAACGCTTCAAGCCAATGCACAACCCAAAGCACGCGTGATCAAGGGCGGCTCTTTTTTGTGTGCGCCCAATTACTGCATGCGCTATCGCGCAGGGTCTAGGCAACCCCAAGAAGAAGATTTGGCAGTCAGCCATTTGGGCTTTAGAACCATCTATCAGCCATGAAAACTGCAAAACGCATACTCACTGCAGCTTTGGTCTTGGTGGCATTGGTAGCTGCCATGTTGCTTGTCATGAAAGACAAGATCATGCTGGGAGCTGAGGCTTATTTGTATGGCTACCCCTTGGTCATCATGGAAACTACGCGCCTTCAAAGCGCGAAATACATCGGTCCTGAAAATCAGTTGCGCATGGTCAGGCAATTTCCAAACGCGCAATTTAAAGATGTGGTGCGGCCCAATGTCGATACGCTCTACACCACAGCATTTATCAGCATGAAAGAGGGGCCGTGGGTGTTTGAAATGCCCGCCAACGACAAGCGTTACGAGTTAATGCCTTTTATGGATGCATGGACCAATGTGTTTGCTTCACCTGGCACCAGAACTACAGGCAATCAAGGCGCCAATTATCTATTGGCCGGCCCGGAATGGGATGGCCAGGTGCCTAAGGGTATGACTCTTTTAAAGTCCCCCACCGACATGGTCTGGCTCATTGGCAGAACCCAAACCAACGGCGCAGCAGATTTTGAAACAGTGCATGCATTGCAAAACCGTCTGCGGCTTACAAAATGGGCAACGCCAGAAAACACCACATCAGCAAACACCGACTCTAAAAAAGATGCAAAACCAGATTGGCAAGTCAGCCTTGAACCTAGCTTAGCGCCAGTGGCACAAATGAAAGCGCTTAGCACGCCAGAATTTTTCAATCGACTCATGCAACTGATGGTCAGTAACCCAGCTTCAAAAGAAGATGCCCCTCTGATAGAAAGACTGGCACAACTTGAAATTAAACCTGGCCAAGCCGTGCATTTAAGCTGGTCGAACGCATTGAGTTTCAGCTTAGGTCGATGGATTGCCAACCAGCGCGTCATGAAAACATTGAACACCAAAGCTCAAGATGGAAGCTGGTCTTACCCGCCTTTGAATTTGGGCCGATATGGCACCGACTACAACACGCGCGCTGCGGTTGCCATGGTAGGGCTCGGCGCCAACTTGCCAGAGGATGCGGCGTACCCTAACACCGCCCTTGACCACCAAGGTCAATCACTGAATGGCAAGCACCGATACCGCTTGCATTTTGCGGCCAATGCGCTGCCACCCGTCAAAGCTTTTTGGTCGATCACGGCTTACGGAGCAGATGAGTTTTTAATTGACAACCCGATGCAAAGATTTGCCATAGGTGACCGCGATCGCTTGGTTTTCAATGCAGATGGTTCTCTGGACCTTTGGGTGCAAGCCACGCCCCCTTCTCAGAAAGAAGCCGCGGCCAATTGGTTGCCCGTTCAAATGGGCGCTCCGTTTTTACTCAATGCGCGACTGTATTGGCCAGAAGACAAGGCCTTGAATGGGCAGTGGAAGATGCCAGTGGTTGAACGGCTGAACTAAGACACTTAAGTGACTTGTTTCAAAACCAGATAGTTTGAAATCAAGCCTTGCACATAGGCTCTGATGTTGGGTGGATTCACAGGCCGACTTAAAGCCTGATAGCCACCCACAATGGCCAAATAAAGAAGCGCAGCCAAATCACGCGCCTTGGTTGGGTCTTTCAAAATCACCAAAAATTTAGACTCAAATAAATTGATGCGCTCTGCGTCAACTTCCACCAGCATTTGAGCTGCACCTTTGTGAAGATGACTCAAGGCTCTTAAGGCTTGTTCAAATCGAAGGTTCTCGAGTTCTGAGCCGGCTTGGTTGAAAGCAGCATCCACCACAAACTCCAAATCCTGAATGGGATCTTCGCTGCGATGCGATTTCAATTTTTCATCCAGTTCAAGTTGAGCTAATTTCCAACGCATCAACAAACTGCCAATCAAGTCAGCATGGTCTGTGAAATGCCAATAAAAACTGCCGCGAGTAACTTTGAGTTTTTCAGCCAACGCCAACACTTTGACGTTTTCAAAGCCACCCACGACAACCGCTTGAAAGGCTTCGTCAAGCCAATTGTCCCGCGTCAGACGTGCACCATCGGAGGGCGTCGGTTTGGTCTTTTGATTTTGAGGTTGCGTGTCCATAAGCGTCATGTCCTATTTGTAGCACACCAAATTCGTCCCAATCAAAGCTCTCGCTAGCGAAAACCCTAGACTGTTAATCATGTTTGCTGTGCTAGAGTGAAATGTCAATACACATGTGTACTGATTCAATAACTATTTTTTAGGAGACACCCATGATTCATTCTCTGCATAAAGCTACGGCTAGACATTTCGCTCTTGCTAATTTGCCGTGGGTTGCTCTAATGGCCTGCAGCTTCAATGCACAAGCTGCTGAAAGTTACAAATTGCGTCAGGCACCTGTCGGCGCATTTGGTGGCGAAATTGCAGCGTCTGCTGACAAACCAGGATTTTTTGGCACAGCCAGCCTCACCAGTTTGCAGATCTACAGCATTGCTGATGCAGCTGGCAACGATGTGGCTCCTCCTGCAATTTCACCCATTCAATTGAATCCCGCACTGCCCTACAAAGTCGCTTTTCCTGCAGGCAAATTGGCTTTCAACCAAGATCAAACACAGTTGAATTTGGTGGGTGGCTATTTGACTGAAAGCACCTATGGCAATGGCCATGTGGCTTTTGCAATTAACTTGCCTTTCATTCAACAAAAGCGTACGTACGTGGTGACTCAACCAGCAGGCACACTGACCCCAGCAGCCACAGTCCCTCCCTTAAGCCCCGCCATAGTTGGACAACTGAATGCTGGCACAGCCGCCGCCAACGCCCAAGTTCAGGCGCGCATTGCAGCAGCCAGTGCCATTCAAAATCTTGAAGTATCAGGCATGGGTGATACCGAACTGTCCACAGTGTGGGTGCGTCATGCCGATCGCTTGAAGGTTGCAGCAGGCGTTTCTCTGTTTGTACCTACAGGCTCTTACGACAAGAATCGCGGCCCTAATCCAGGTTTTGGTAACTTCTACACTTTGCGCCCAGGTGTTGCTGTAACCTACAACTTAAACCCAAAACACACAGACGCATCTTGGGACGCTGGCGTGACCATTGCAGGTCGAGTTTCTTATGGCATCAACACACGCAACAAAGACACCGACTACAAGAGCGGCAACTTTATTTATGCGGAAGGCGGCATCGTGAAAGTCAACGGCAATTGGGCTTATGGCGTGAATTTGTTATCCACACAACAAATTTCAGATGACACGGGCACGGGCGTTCCTGCTGGGGGCAATCGATACAAAACCAATGGCTTTGGTCCCTTTGTATCCTTCAAATTACCAGGTAAAGATGCAGGTGTGAATTTGCAGTACAGCGACAACTTTGGTGGCCGCAATGCCATCGTCGCCAAGTCATTGCAACTTCGATTGGTCAAAGCTTGGTAAGTAGCGATTGAATGCCTAAGGTTGATGCAGTTTAATTTCTGACTTCACCCCTATGGCATTCAGAAGTCTCAAAAGTTGGCTGATGCCCGTCATCAGCCAACAATTTTTATCACGCAGCCGCCTTCTGGCCTTGCGTGAAAAAGCAGAAGTTAAAAGAAGCGGTCAACAGCGTCCACACGTTTTGCATTTTTTTCACGAGTTGGAAGACCCCTACTCCCTCTTGTTGGCGCAAGCCATTCCCCTGTTACAAAATAAATTTTCAATTTCAGTTGTCCAACATTTGGTAGGGCAGCCAGACAGTTCTGCAGTACCCGAGCGCGACAAATTAAAAACCTATAGCCAAGTTGATGCTGCGAGGTTAGCTCAACAGTATGGACTTCAGTGGCCAGTCGCGACAAGCGCGGCAACAGCGCCCACACAGATCAGTCAAGAGTCCTTGCGCACTTCACATCGCCTGCGAAATAAATGGGGCCACTACTTAAGTGGTGTCATCTATTACGAAGGTGAATGGTATTGGGGCATTGATCGACTTCATCACTTAGAAGATCGACTCCATTCACTGGGTCTTTCTAAACAAACTCATTTGGCCAAAGAGGGGCAACGCACGCCACTCTTTTTCACACCGCAATATCAAAGCTTAGGCCATGTGCCAGAAGGCACCAGCATTGATTTCTTCTTTTCTTTGAGAAGCCCCTACTCCGCGATCAGTTGTGCCAAATTGTTTACTTGGGCCAAGACCAATGGCGTGCAAGTGAACTTGCGCTATGTGCTGCCCATGGTGATGCGTGGCTTGCCAGTGCCAGCAGAAAAAAGAAAATACATCAGCTTGGATGCTGCTCGCGAAGCCTTTGTTCAAAATGTGCCATTTGGCCGACTCAATGACCCTGTGGGCAAACCCACAGAGCGAGGAATGGCTCTGATTCCATTTGCCCAAATGCATGAACTGGCCGAAGAATTCGTCATGTCCTTCATGCTGGGTGTTTGGTCAGAGGGCTTAGATGCTGGTACAGATGCCCATCTTAAAATCATCGTTGAGCGATGCGGCCTGCACTGGCAAGCAGCCAAAGATATTTTGAAGAGCCAAAGCAATGACCAACATTGGCGAGCCGTCGCGGAACAAAATCGCCAAGCACTTTTTGCACTGGGTTTATGGGGTGTTCCCTCCTTCAAATATGAAGACACAGCCGTCTGGGGTCAAGACAGATTCTGGGTCATTGAAAAAGCATTGCACGATCGATTTGACCTGCCTTCCTCTCACTGAATCATGACATCCAAAAGCAGTACCCTTCAAATCTGGTTGGCCGTTTGCGCCAGCGCCGCACTTTTGATTTGCACACCCTCCTGGGCCAAACGACCTAACATTGTCTTGATGCTGGCAGACGACTGGGGCTTCAGTGACGTTGGTGCATTTGGCGGTGAAATTCAAACACCCAACCTGAACCAATTGGCGCAATCGGGTATGCGCTTTTCGAACTTTCATGTCAGCGCATCTTGCTCTCCTACGCGATCTATGTTGCTCACCGGGGTCGACAACCACCTCAATGGTGTGGGCAATATGCGGGAGACCATTCCGCAATCGCATGTGGGCCGCGCCGGGTACTTGAGTGTGCTCAATCAGCGTGTTGTCACGGTATCAAGCTTGCTACAAGACAGTGGCTACAGAACCTACGTGGCTGGTAAATGGCATGTTGGCAAAGAACCGCACAACTTACCGCCTGCCAGAGGCTTTGATCGGTCCTTGGTGATGGGCGATAGCGGTTCAGACAATTGGGAAACAGGAAAGCTTTACTTAGACCTCACGGACAAGGTGTATTGGTACGACAACGGGCAAGAAGCCAAGATGCCGAAAGAGTTTTACTCATCAGAGTTTTACATCAACAAAACACTTGAGTACCTTCAAGCTGACGCCAAATCAGACAAACCCTTTTTTGCATATATCGCATTCCAGGCCAACCACATTCCTCTTCAAGCGCCTCAGTCGTTCATCGACAAATACAAAGGTCGCTACGACAAAGGTTGGGATGTATTGCGCAATGAACGACGCGACAAAGCCATTGCCCTTGGCCTTGTACCAGCCAACTCCAAAATGGCCAATTTGCCTTCAACCCATGTGACCTGGAATTCTTTGAGTGCGACAGACAAAGCCTATCAAGCACGCCGCATGGAGGTTTATGCAGCCATGGCAGAGGCCATGGACTTTCACATTGGCCGGCTCATCGCTCATTTGAAAGAAACGGGCGAATTTGATCAAACTGTTTTCATGTTCTTGTCTGACAATGGCGCAGAAGCTACAGACCCTTACGCCTTGGCTGTAGGTCGTTGGTGGTTGGATCAAAATTACAACCGCGATATTGATCGCTTAGGCAGCAAGGGCGCCTACAGCGTCATTGGTCCCAACTGGGCAAGTGCCGCCGCGTCACCCCTCAGCACCTACAAGTTTTTTGCAGGTGAAGGCGGTATTCGGGTGCCGCTGATCATTTCGGGTGTTCCCAATATGCCAAAGTCCGCCAGCAATCGGGTGCATGCCAGCCTCACACACGTGAATGACATCGTACCCACCCTGCTTGACTTGGCCAGCGTTCAACATCCTGGCATCCTCTACAAAGGGCAAACTATTTACCCCCTAACTGGTCACAGCCTGATGCCAGTCATCACCGGAGATGCGACAAGAGTTCGAAGGCCAGATGAATCACTGGGATACGAGTTGTCTGGCAACAAAGCCTTGTTCAAGGGCGACTACAAATTGCTGAGCAACTTGGCGCCGGTAGGCGACGGTCAATGGCATTTGTACAACATCATGAAAGATCCGGGTGAAACGCAAGATCTGCAAAACGAGTTGCCAGACCTGTTCTTAAGCATGCAAGCCGACTATGCCAAATGGGCCAAAGCCAATGGCGTTCTTGACATGCCCTCTGGCTACGACCCCATCGAACAAGTCATCATCAACTCGCTGGTGTTTGTTTACTGGCCCAGGTACAAGTTGCACCTGATCGGCACCATGGGATTGATTTTGTTAGGAACGTTTTGGTTTTGGCGTCGGCGCAAATACAATGCGCTTTCACCAACTGCCCATTGAGCTCACACAATGGCGCCGTCTGGTTACTTTGACAGCCCTTGGCCTTGCGAAGATGCAGGGCCTTCTAGGCTTCAAACGCCTCACAACGCGGCCTGCTTAAATTTGCAACCTGGCAAGAAGCTGGCGTGCACTTCCAAACGCACACAAATGTCGACCATGACCGTCTTGGGTGCGCCAGGTGAAGTATTTCTTCTCACACATTCTGCAGTTCGTTCCTACTTGGGAATGGGCACCACGGCCCAAGTTTCTCGCATCGACCCTGTCACGCTTGAAACGCTTGAATGCTCACCAAGATTAGAAGGCGGCCCCATGTGGCCGGGCGGCATGGCGGTTCATGCCAACGGCCACATCGTGGTGGTCTACGGCCGGCACGCGCACAAACTTAATCGCCAATGCCAAGCAGTTGCGTCTTATGTGTTGCCAGTCAATGAGCCCTACAACAGCTTTGTGGTGCTGGACAATGGTTTGATTGTGACCAAAAATCTGTCGGACTCAACACCTGCTCAGCTCACTACACTTCACCCCGACAGCTTCAAAGCGGCCAGCAGCGATGTGGTGTGCCCCGAAGCTTCCATTGCCCGTTTGAGTGCCCATGGCAACACAGTGTATGTGGTGGGCATCAGCCGCATTTTCAGATACCACTGGCATGAAGCTTCCCAACAATTGGTTCGAGATACAGACTGGGAATTTCATTATTTGCAAGATGCAACGCACAGCTATGGCTGGGACATGGTGATCGACGGCGAACACGGCTGGTTCATGGACAACGGCAAGCACAACTACTTCATGAGCATGTTGGGTGCTGGCATCCACAAGGCCGCCAACCGGCTCATTCGGGTCTCATTGCACAATGCGCAATCACATCAAAGCTGGGAAGTTAGTGGCCTGCCTCATGGCAGCATCACGAATCCACCCTTGATCGATTTAAAACGCCGCATCGTGCTGGGCTACGACTCTGCCAACCGACATTTACGGGCGTGGAAAATTAATTCAATTCAAAACGGAAATGCGCACGATGTTGAATTGACCCCTCTTTGGCACCATGACAATTTTGGTGCTGCCAGTCACATGCTGCTGTTTACCAATACGGGTGAAGTGTGCGTCAATGACTACAGCCGCTTCAATGAAAAGGTACTGGTGTTGGACATTGAGACTGGCCAAGAAAAAGCACGCGTACAAACTGGCGGCAATATGCAGGGAGTGGTTTTTCCAAGTGCAGGTTGGCACCAAGATTTCTATTGGTCCTCCATGGACCGTCTTGCTCGTATTTATGTTGCTACTGTTGAATGAATCGAATTTTGCATGTCTAAAACTATTTTGATCACTGGCGCGGGCTCTGGTATTGGCAAAGACTCAGCATTTGCCTTGGCTGCCAGAGGGCACCGCGTGCTGGCCACCACCCAAACTCAGGCGCAAGCTGAAGCCCTAAGCCTTGAGGCGCAAAGCAAGAGCACGCCTCTCGAGGTTTTCAAGCTAGACATCACCTTGGAAACTGACAGACAACTCATCGAGCCGTATGCCATTGATGTTTTGATCAACAACGCAGGCATGGGCGAATCAGGTTCGTTGGCGGAAGTCGACATGCAACGTGTTCGGAAAATTTTCGAAGTGAATTTGTTTTGCACCCTCGAACTCACCCAAGTTGCTTTGAGCGGCATGATTCGGCGCGAAAAAGGCACGGTGCTTTTGGTTAGCTCCATTGCAGGCAGAGTGCCTATGCCCTTCCTCATGCCCTACAGCATGAGTAAGTTTGCGCTCTCAGCAGCTGGAGCAGGCCTGCGGGCCGAAATGGACCAGCTCAAGAAAAATATTCACATCTCGCTCATCGAGCCTGGCGCCATTCATACCGGTTTCAACCAAGCCATGACAGACAGCAAATATGCATGGATGGGACAGTCTTCCTACTTTGCCCACCAAGCCCAGAAGATGCAGAAGCAAGAGCGCGCTACGTTTAAATTGTTAGAAGCACGCAGCACGCAAGGCATCGTGAATCAAATTATCAAAGCGACGGAAGCCAGCCGACCCAAGCTGAGATACACCTCACCTTGGATTCAAGGCTTTGGCGTTCGTTTAGCCAGAATTTTTGGAGTGTAAAAATGCGCATTGGAAAACTGGGCTCAGCCCTTATCTTGATTGCAATTCTTGCGGGCAGCTTGTACGCCTTTCAAGAACCCATTAGCTTGCAAATCGCAAAGCGCATCACTGCTCAGCGAATGGGCGGCGATGCCCTCAAAGATTTACCCGATGGTTTGCACATTGCTGTTTGCGGCGCAGGCTCCCCCATGCCTGATGACAAACGGGGTGGGCCTTGTACCCTGGTCATTGCTGGACAACAACTTTTTGTTTTTGACACAGGCAACACCAGTGCGCGAAACATCAACAAAATGGGTTTCAATGCAGGCAACATTCAGGGCATCTTCCTCACGCACTTTCACTCAGACCACATCGATGGCTTAGGTGAATTGCTACTCCAGCGATGGGTCTCCAATTCAAATACACAACCCGTTTCGGTGCATGGCCCCGAGGGCGTCGAAACGGTGGTCAACGGTTTCATGCAAGCTTATAGCCTTGATCGTGGCTATCGGGTAGCGCACCATGGCGAGGCCATTGTTCCAAGCAGTGGATTTGGCGCAAAAGCTGTTTCGTTCAAAACCCAAGCATTCGAAACCACGCTGGTGTATGACAGTCAAGACACAAAAATTCACGCCTTCAGTGTGGCGCATGCCCCCATTCATCCTGCAGTTGGCTACAAAATTCAATACAAAGACAGAAGCATCGTGATCAGCGGCGATACCACTCCCTCTGTGCATGTGGCCAAGGCTGCTCAGGGTGTAGACGTACTGATACACGAGGCCATGTCGATGGAATTAATGAAGCTGCTACAAGAAGGCGCAAAAACGGCCAAACGTGACAAGCTCGAACAAATCATGAAGGACATCACGGACTACCACACCTCGCCCGTTCAAGCTGCTGAAATTGCCCAGCAAGCGCAGGTGTCCTATTTACTGCTCAACCACATTGCGCCGCCACTTCCACTGCCAGGCTTGGTGGATGCGTTTCTAAAAGGCACGGCAGATGTTTTCAAGGGCAAGATTCAAGTGGCCAAAGATGGCGATTTCTTGAGCTTGCCAGCGGGAAAGAAAAGCATTGACGTCAGTCATCGCTTTTGAGTTTATTTGAATTTTCAAGCCACTTAAAGATTGATCCAGTTTCATGCGCCAATTGCCTCACATCGAAAGTTTTCTTCGCACACCCGAGGAAAGATTTCAAAACCTGCCCGACTTTCCTTATCAGCCCAACTACACCGAAATTGGCGGATTGCGCATTGCCTATATCGATGAGGGCCCCAAAGATGGCCCCGTTGTTTTGCTCATGCATGGCGAGCCTGCATGGTCTTTTCTTTACCGCAAAATGATTCCAGTTTTGGTTCAGGCCGGGATGCGTGTTTTGGTGCCTGATCAAGTGGGTTTTGGTCGCACAGACAAACCGACCCAGCGCGCCGACTACACCTACGAAAACCATGTGCAGTGGATGAGCGCTTGGCTTGAATCTGTCGAAGCACACAACATCACCTTGTTTTGCCAAGACTGGGGTTCACTGATTGGCCTTCGCATGGTGGCCGAGATGCCAGAGCGATTTGCACGCATTGCCCTTAGCAATGGTGGCTTGCCCACTGGCAAAGAAAAGATTCCAAAGGCATTTCACATCTGGCGCGCCTTTGCCATGTACAGCCCTTGGTTTCCCATTGGCAAAATTGTTCGTTTTGGATGTGCGCAAGGCTTAAGTGATGAAGCTGTGGCCGCTTACGATGCACCCTACCCCAACAGCCGCTACAAAGTAGGGGCCAGAGTATTCCCCACATTGGTGCCCATTGACCCAAGCGATCCCGCTCGCGAAGCCAACGAGCGAGCGTGGGACATGTACAAAGCTTGGACCAAGCCCTTTATCACCTTGTTTGCTACGCGCGACCCCGTCACAAAAGGTGGCGAAAGGATGTGGCAAAAATTGGTGCCGGGTGCAGCCAATCAAAACCATACCAAAATTCGAGGCGCCGGCCACTTTGTTCAAGAAGACAAAGGGGAAGAAGTGTCGCAAGCTTTGGTGGCATTTATTCGCGCCAGCTAAGCGACATCACTATCAAGCACGCAAGCCTGACCGGCTTGCTGCTTGCGTGTGTTCAATTGCTGTAATAGATGTATTCGTCGCTTATCAGCGTTTTTTGCAAAATGTGCTTGTCAATGGCGATGGCAGCTTCCGCCATGGAAGGCCAGTTAGGCTTCACTTGCGTCGCATTGAAAGCTTCTAATTCTTTCTTCATGCTGGCCACTCTGGCAGGCTCTTGCGTGGCCAAATTCACTTTTTCAGTCGGGTCTGTTGCCAGGTGGTAGAGCCAGTCTTTTCTTGGGTTTTGCGTCACTTGCAATTTCCAATCGCCTTTTCGAATCACCCGATACGTGTCTGTTCGCCAGAACAACGAGCGATCTGGGCCTTTATCGGCAGGCTTGGCGATTTGGGGTAACAAGTTGATGCCATCCATGGGTCTGTCGGTGGGTATCTTGGCGCCCGTGGCTGCAGCAACCGTGGTAAAGATGTCAATGTGGTTGACTGGCAGTTGCGGCTTCACACCTTTGGGAATGCCTGCGGGCCAACGCATAAACATGGGAACTCGAATACCACCTTCGAAAAACGTGGCCTTCCAGCCGCGGTAAGGGGTGTTCAAACCATCTAAGCCCACGTAATGTGCACCGCCGTTGTCGCTGGTGAAAATCACAATGGTGTTGTCGTCTAAGCCCTTGTCCTTGAGTGTTTGCAGCACACGGCCAATGTTGCGATCTAGGTTGCGAACCATGGCGGCATACACACGCAATGTGTGATTTTCAATGTGCGACAGTGCTGCGTAGTCTTCTTTGGTGGCTTGCAGTGGCGTGTGCGGCGCGGTGTAGGCCAAGTAAAGGAAGAAGGGTTGATTGCGATTGGCCTCAATGGCTTTTTCGGCTTCGTCCGTCAGGTAATCGGTCACAAAACGTTTGGGCTTGAAAAGTTCGCTGTTGTTAAAGCGCATGCCAAAACTACCAGCAGCCCATTGAAATCTGTCGATGATGTCAAACGATTGCTGAGCGTTCACCACATTGGGATCGTTCTCTGGCAAGTAAAGAGAGCTGGCATGAGGAAACGACAAAGACTCATCAAAGCCATGCTCGTAAGCTCTAAATTGAGGTGCATCGCCCAAATGCCACTTGCCCACGTGCAGGGTTCGATAGCCTTGCGCTTGTAGCAACTTGGCCAACGTAATTTCTGAGCGTGGCAGCCCCATGGTTTCATAAGGAATCAGATCTTTCTCTCGATCAGCATGATAGATCGAGCCATGCACTTGGTTGGGTCCCTTGTAGTGGCCAATGACTTTCATGAACTGCTTAGGCGTTGGCGTGAACTCATACCCAAAGCGCGTGGGATAACGCCCGGTCATCATGGCGGCACGTGAAGGCGCACAGGTGGCATTGCCCGAATAGCTGGTCTCAAAATTGGCACCTTGCTGCGCCAAACTGTTGATAAAGGGGGTGGGCACAGTGCCTTTGGCCAGGCCACCACCGTTCAAGCTGATGTCGTTGAAACCCAAGTCGTCGGCCACAATGAGTATGACGTTGGGGGGTTTGGTGCCCGTTCTGGCTTCAGAGCTTGCTAATTTAGCCGCTGGAATGGCCCAAGTCACTTCCCTGTTAGGCGAATGCTCTTCTCTGATGAAGATTTTGACCACCCAAAGAAGAATCTCTGCTTGGCCGCCTTTGACATAAAGCCCGCCCACCAGCAAGAAGAGGGCGGAAATGAACAATCCAAAAACAATGGCAATTTTCTTCAACATGCGTGGCCCATAAAGGTGGGTTTCAGAGGCTTGAATGGTAAACCTTCAAGACTTTGCTCCAAATCAGAGAAAAACCCTTTAAAAACAAGGATGTCACAAAAACATACATTCATGTATGGAAAATATAGCAAAATAATGCTCTACCGAGTAGCCCTCCAAAACCCTCGGTCCTATTGAAAGATATTCATGTCTGAACTCGCAGTTAGAAAATTATTGGTTGACCTCACAACGCCTTTTGAAAAGCGTTGGTGTGGTGGTGATGCTTTCAAGTCAGCATTCTTCAATGCTTTGTCTATGAGCTTTCCTGTGGGCGAGCAGTTCTTCATCGATTCAGTCCGCGAAGGCGCCAAGCAAATGGACGACGCCACACGGGAAAAATTTGCGGAGGAAGTGAAAGGCTTCATTGGACAAGAGGCCACACACCGCCGCATTCATGCGCTGTTCAATGGTCACATCGAATTGCAAGGCTTCGCCAACATCATCGCAGAGCGCTCAGCCAAACGCATTAAAGCCAATGCCCATCAAAACGTGCGCCAGCAATTGGCGGCCACGGCAGCCACCGAACACTTCACAGACATTTTTGCTGACTGGCTGTTAAGCCACTCTGAAATTTTTGAAGGCACAGAGCCACGCCTTAGAACCATGTGGCAATGGCATGCTGCCGAAGAAGCCGAGCACCGTTGCACAGCCTTTGATGTATACAAAGCCTTAGGTGGCAATGAAGAATGGCGCATTCGCATTTTTCATTACGTGACCGTGACTTTCATTGGCGATGTCATGCTCCAAACCATGCACAACCTGTGGCGCGATGGCAGCTTGTTCAAACTCAGTACTTGGAAAAGCGGCTATCAGCTGTTGTTGTCCAAAGACGGCTTGTTCAGAAGCAATATTGGCCACTGGAAGGCCTACAAAAAAGCCGACTTCCATCCTGCACAGCAGAGCGACTTGCTGTCACAGCAATGGCTACAAAACAACACCAGCGCTTACAGCTTGGTGGGCCGCAACGCTTAAAAAAAATCGAGTGTCAGACACTCGATTTCTGATTCAGTCTGCTTTGATGTTGCGAGATTGAATCAAGTTTTTCCAACGCGCAAATTCAGAAGCTTGATAGGCTGAGAATTGCTCTGGCGTGTTGGCCACAATTTCAAAACCCAACTCCAGCAATTTTGGTTTCACTTGCGGGTCGTTCAAAGCGCTCACAATGGCAGCATGCAATTTGGCCTTGACGTCTGAAGGCAAGCCCTTGGGCGCTGCAACGGCTTGCCAAGAGTAAACATTGGACTCCTTGATACCCAATTCTTCCAAAGAGGGCACATTGGGCAACAAAGGGGAACGCTTGACACTGGTAATAGACAGCGCGCGCAGTTTGCCAGCCAAAATTTGGGGCATGGCCGTGTTGATGTTCATGAAAGAGCTGTCTATTTGTCCGCCAAGCAAATCGATCATGACAGGACCGCCGCCTTTGTAGGGCACATGAATGCCCGTGGTGTTGGTTTGTTGCCAGAACAACTCGGCCGTCAGGTGATCACTGCTGCCATTGCCCGAGGAGGCCATGGTGAATTTATTCGGATTGGCTTTGTGAAAAGCAATCACATCGTTCATCGTCTTGTGGGGTGAATTGGCCGGCACCACCAATACATTGGGCGCTTGAACAGCAATGGTGATGTAGTCAAAATCTTTAAGGGCATCGTACGGCACTCTGGCCAGCAAGTGCGGTGCAATGACAAAAGGGCCCAATGAAGAAACAAACAACGTATGGCCATCGGGTGCAGCTCGCGTAACAAAACCTGCACCGATAGTACCTGTGGCACCGGCCTTGTTGTCAATGATGAAAGTGCCGCCCAGTTTCTCTTGCAACTTCGGTGCTAGCGTGCGAGCGATCAAGTCCGTAGAGCCACCAGGCGGAAATGGCACCACCAACGAAACCGTTTTATCAGGCCAGGCCATGGCACTAGAAATGCAAACAGTAGATAGCAAAGCACTCAGTATTTTTTTCATCATCGTCCCTTTTAATTTTGCAAACGTATTAAGTAATCGGCGCAGGATTGAACAACACCAAGGCATTGTGCAATTTCCAATGCTCCGCCCAAGTTTTTTGGCCGCTGGCCACTTCTAACAACAACCTGAACAACTCCCAACCGCCCTCTTCAATGCTGATGTCGCCATCGGCCACACGGCCTGCGTTCAGGTCCATCAAGTCGTGCCAGCGTTTGGCCAAATCTGTTCGAGTGGCAATTTTCACCACCGGACAGGCTTGCAAGCCATAGGGTGTGCCTCTGCCCGTGGTGAAAACATGCAGGTTCATACCCGCCGCCAATTGCAAGGTGCCACAAATGAAATCGCTGGCAGGCGTGGCCGCAAAGACCAGGCCCTTTTGATTTGGCTTGAGTTTTTCGCCAGGCGATAACACATGTTGAATAGGCAAGCTGCCGCTCTTCACAATAGAGCCCATGGCCTTTTCCACAATGTTGGACAAGCCCCCGGCTTTGTTGCCAGGTGTGGTGTTGGCACTGCGGTCTGCGTGGCCTCTTTCCAAGTAGCGGTCGTACCAATCGAGTTCTCGCACAATGCTTTGTGCCACTTCAAGGCTGCTGGCCCTGTGTGTCAGTTGTTCAACGGCATCACGCACTTCGGTGTTTTCACTGAACATAATGGTGGCGCCAGCGCGAACCAACAAATCGGCCGCAAAACCTACAACAGGGTTGGCAGTGACACCAGAGAATGCATCGCTGCCACCACACTGCACACCTACCACCAACTCACTGGCAGGCACCGTCTCACGGCGTCTGGCATTCAGGCGCGCCAAGTGTGGCTTGGCGCCTTCCACAATGTGCTGCAACATTGACATGAAGCCCACATGCTGGTCGTCTTGCAAACAAATGGTATCGGGTCCGTCAGTTGCCGTTCGTTCGTCGACCAATGGAAAACTGCCTGGCGGCAATAAGCGCTGCGGTGGTAATTTTTCACAGCCCAAACTGATCACGAACACTTCATTGCCAAAGTTAGGATTGAGGCTGATGTTGCGCAGGGTGCGAATAGGAATGACGGCATCAGGTGCATCGATGGCCACACCGCAACCATAGGTGTGCTCAATGCCCACCACATCGTCCACGTTGGGATACAAAGGCAATAACTCTTCTTTGATTTTTTGCACCGCAATAGATACAACCCCCGCCACACATTGAACAGTGGTGGTGACGGCCAAAATGTTGCGCGTTCCCACGGAGCCGTCTGAATTGCGAAAGCCTTCAAAGGTATAGCCAGAGAGCGGCTCTATGGGAATTTGTGGCGCGGTGGCCAAAGGTAAATTTTGAAAGTCTCTGGCCGCTGGAATGTCGAGCAAGCGTTCATGCACCCAACTGCCCGCTGGAATATCGACTTTGGCATGGCCAATCTTGACGTTGTAGCGAATGACAGCTTGACCAGCGGCAATGGCACTTAAGGCAACTTTGTGTCCTTGCGGCACAGCACTCAACAAGACCAGGCTGTCTTGGGACAAACCTTTTCGAACTCGATCTCCCAGCTTCAAACCTCCCGCCGTCACCACAATGGCCACGTTGTCTGCAGGGTGCATCACAATGCTTGAATAAATGTCAGGGTTCACGAGATCAATGATAGCGTGTCGTCCTCATAGAATGACGCAGACTAACCCGAACAAACCCTATGACCACCACCCACCACACCCCCACCGTTGTGAAACTGCAAGTCATTCCCGTCGCAGGCAGGGACAGCATGCTGCTGAACCTCAGCGGCGCTCATGGCCCCTTCTTCACACGCAACATCTTGATCCTGACCGACTCTAGCGGCAACACGGGCATAGGCGAAGTACCGGGTGGTGAGAAAATTCGCAAAACACTGGAAGACGCTTGCCCGTGGGTTGAAGGTCAAAGCATTGGCAACGCCAAGAACTTGCTCAACAGCCTGCAACAAAAATTTGCAGATCGCGATGCAGGTGGCCGTGGCAATCAAACATTTGACTTGCGCGTGGCCATTCATGCAGTCACGGCCATCGAAAGTGCCTTGCTCGATTTATTGGGTCAGCATTTGGGCGTGCCTGTGGCAGCCTTGCTGGGTGAGGGACAACAACGCGCTCAAGTTCAGGTCTTGGGCTATTTGTTCTACGTTGCCGATCGGCAAAAAACAGACTTGCCTTACAACGCCGAACCCAATGCCAATAACGACTGGCAGCGTTTGCGACATGAAGCCGCTCTTACGCCCGAAGCCATCGTGCGCTTGGCTCAAGCGGCACAAGACCGCTATGGCTTTCAAGACTTCAAACTTAAAGGCGGCGCCCTACCCGCCGAAGAAGAAGTCGAGGCCATTGTGGCCTTGCATGAAAAATTCCCAGAGGCGCGCATCACGCTGGACCCCAACGGTGGTTGGTTGCTAAAAGACGCCATTCGTTTGCTACGCGATCATCGCAACACCATGGCCTATGCCGAAGACCCCTGTGGCGCAGAGGGCGTGTTTTCTGGCCGCGAAGTGATGGCCGAATTCAAACGGGCCACAGGGCTGCCTACGGCCACCAACATGGTGGCCACAGACTGGCGCGAAATGGCGCACAGCATTCAATTGCAGTCGGTGGACATTCCTTTGGCCGACCCCCACTTCTGGACGCTTCAAGGCTCTGTCCGTGTGGCTCAGTTGTGCCAGATGTACGACCTTACATGGGGCTCACATTCCAACAACCACTTTGATGTTTCTTTGGCCATGTTCACACACTGTGCGGCAGCAGCTCCTGGCAAAGTCACGGCCATTGACACGCATTGGATTTGGCAAGATGGGCAGTACCTCACACAAGAGCCGCTGCAAATCAAGGGCGGCATGATCGACGTCCCCACGGCACCCGGTTTGGGCGTCAAGCTGAACATGGAAGCAGTGGAAGCGGCGCATCAACTCTATTTGCAACACGGCTTGGGCGCGCGCAACGATGCCATGGCCATGCAATATTTGATACCTGGCTGGACCTTCAACCCCAAAATGCCAGCCATGGTCAGATAAATAAAACATTTCAAGGAAGCTTGCATGCTCAACCCCAAAGCATCACCCCTCGTATTTTCAAAACTTCTGCTCACCGGTGCCGCAGGGCAATTGGGCCGCGAGTTACGTCCACGACTAAAGGCCTACTGTAATGTGCTTCGGGTCAGTGATCAAAATGATTTGGGCGTGGCGGCAGTTGGCGAAGAAATTCAATTAGCAGATTTGGCCAACGCATTTGACATGCAAACGCTTCTTAAAGATGTGAATGCCGTCGTCCATTTAGGCGGCGTTTCTACAGAGCAACCTTGGGCGCCCATTTTGGCCAGCAACATTGTGGGCATGGTCAACTTGTACGAGGCTGCTAGGCTTGAAGGCACCAAGCGAATTGTGTTTGCCAGCTCCAATCACGTCACGGGTTTTTATCGACAAGATGAAGTCATAGACAACAAAATGCCGCCTAAGCCAGACGGTTTTTATGGTTTGTCTAAAGCGTTTGGAGAAGATGTCGCCGAGTTGTATTGGGCGCGTTGGGGCATTGAAACTGTCAGCATTCGCATTGGTTCAGCACTGCCCGCGCCCAAAGATCGGCGCATGCTGTCCACTTGGATCAGCTTTGATGATTTAGAGCGCTTGGTCGTCTCTGCACTGACGGCCCCCATCGTGGGTCACACCATCATCTTTGGCATGTCAGACAATCAATCTTCTTGGTGGGACAACACGCATGCCAAACACATTGGCTACCGTGCGCTTGATTCATCGGATGTTTTTAGACACGAAGTCGAAGCACGTCAATCGCACATTGACAGACATGACAAGGCCGCACTTTTCCAAGGCGGTGCTTTTGTCAAAATCGCACCTCACGGCGAATAAGCACCGCGGCACTCATCCCTGTAGAAGCCCAGAAAGACCTCATTTTCAGTCAGGAATATTGATAAATATCAATAAAATCAATAAGTTATAAATTTGGCACTCGCGCCAAGAGAGTGCTAAAATCCGATCCATTATGGAAAGGAATTCTGGTATGACAAACCTCGCTGGATCCCTCGACACTGCACTCACCCTGAAGAATCCATGGGCCGTAGTGCCTTCGTTGGGCCACCTCGATGCGTACATCTCTGCGGTCAACCGCATGCCCATGCTCACCCTTGAGCAAGAGCAAGAGTTTGCGCGCAAACTGAAAAACGAAAACGACCTCGAAGCCGCTGGTAAGTTAGTGCTCTCACACTTGCGCGTGGTAGTTTCTGTGGCACGTCAATATTTAGGCTATGGCCTGCCCCATGCCGACCTCATTCAAGAAGGCAACATCGGTTTGATGAAAGCCGTCAAACGCTTCGACCCTGACCAAGGCGTGCGCTTGGTGAGCTACGCCATGCACTGGATCAAGGCCGAAATTCACGAGTACATCTTGAAGAACTGGCGCATGGTCAAGGTGGCTACCACCAAGGCACAGCGTAAATTGTTTTTCAACCTGCGCTCTATGAAGCAAGGCCTGAAAGCCGAAGCCGATGAAGCCACAGGCACACACCGCGATACCCTGACTGCTTCTCAAATTGACAGCATGGCCAAAAACCTCAATGTCAAACGAGAAGAAGTGATGGAAATGGAAACGCGCATGTCTGGCGGTGATGTATTGCTAGACCCCTCACCCTCAGACGACGGTGAAACGGCCTATGGCCCCATCGCCTATTTGGCAGATGCGCACCACGAACCCACCGCCATGATTGAAGCGCACCAGCGCGACTTGATGGCCAGCGATGGCATTGCCTCAGCCCTTGCGTCGCTTGACGAACGCAGCCGCAGAATTGTGGAAGAGCGTTGGCTCAAAGTGAACGACGATGGCTCTGGCGGCCTGACCCTGCATGACTTGGCCGATGAGTTTGGCGTAAGCGCCGAGCGCATTCGCCAAATTGAAGTGGCTGCCATGAAGAAGATGAAAGCGGCTTTGGTGGATTACGCAGAGGCTTAAATTTCTTTCGTCTTCACCAAGCAAAAGAGGGCAAACGCCCTCTTTTTTTCGTCCGCATTTTGAATGCTTGCAGCTTACTTCAACAACAACTTGAAATCATCAGCCAGTGCTTGTGCGCCCATGCCATAGCGGTTAAACAATCGCACCCTGCCTTGTGTGTCAAAGGTATAGCTGCCCGCAGAGTGGTCCATGGTGTAGCTGGTCGGTGTTTTGCCCTCTACCCGCTTGAAATAAATTTTAAATTCTTTGGCAATGGCAGGAAGTTGCTCTTGCGTAGGCCTTAAGGCTACAAAGCTGGCGTCAAAATTCTCTACATAAGCTTTTAACAATTCTGTTGTGTCGCGCTCGGGGTCAACCGTGACAAACACGGCTTGGAGTTTGTCGCCGTCAGGACCTAACAAGCGCTTTACTTCAGCGAGTTCTTGCATGGTGGTGGGGCACACATCTGGGCATTGGGTGTAGCCAAAGAACACCACCACCAACTTGCCTGAAAAGTCTTTCAACTTGCGCACCTGACCGTTTTGATCTGTCAGGTTCAACTCTTTGGCGTAGTCTGCACCGGTGATGTCAACGGCTTTGAATGCGGGCTTGGGTTCTGAACAAGCGCTCAGCCCCAGCAAAGATAACGCCAAAGCACAGGCGCCAAATAAGCTAAACCAAGAGGCAGAGAAACGTGTGCTGTTGAACATGAGAATATTAGATCGCATTAAAACAAATAGTGATCGACCAACAAGGCAGCAAACAACACACTCAAATGAATGAGTGAAAATTTGAAGGTCTTGCGCGCCAGCTCGTCAGAGTAATTGCGCCACAAGGCCCAGGCATAGCCAATGAACATGACGCTCAAAATCACAGCCGCAACAAGGTACAACCAAGAACTCATGCCATAAGCAAAGGGCATGAGGCAGGAGGCCATGAGCACAATGGTGTAAAGCAAAACTTGAAGACGCGTAAATTCATTGCCGTGGGTCACTGGCAACATGGGCAAGCCCGACTTGCGATAGTCTTCTACACGGTACAAAGCCAGCGCCCAAAAATGCGGCGGTGTCCACAAGAAAATAATCAAGAAAAGAATGAGCGCTTCAGGGCCTACCTCGTTTGTCATGGCGGCCCATCCGAGCACGGGCGGCATGGCGCCTGATGCTCCACCAATCACAATATTTTGCGGCGTCAGTGGCTTCAAAATAACTGTGTAAACAATGGCGTAGCCCACAAAGGTGGCAAAGGTGAGCCACATGGTGAGCGGATTGACAGCATAGTACAAAATAACCGAGCCTATGCTGCACAGCACGGCAGAAAACAACAGGGCTTGCATGTCGCTCAATTGACCCTTGGCCGTGGGGCGCCAAGACGTGCGTTTCATTTGAGCATCAATGGTCTTTTCAACCAAGCAATTGAAAGCTGCAGCAGCACCTGCTACCAACCAAATACCCACACAAGCAATGAAGCCCAATTGCACTTCTTTCCATGTGGGCACGCCTGGCACAGCCAAGACCATGCCAATGAGCGCACAAAACACAATGAGTTGCACCACCCGCGGCTTCATGAGCGCGTAGTACTGACGCCAAGGTGAGCCAGCTTGTAATTCGGCTGCAGTACTCATGCAGCAGGTCTTCTTAAAAAATTAGTCATGATCATCTTTGAATTTTGCTTCGGCTCAGCATGTAGGTGAGCGTCATCATGAGAGCACCCGCACCGCCGGTGTGTGCAACAGCTGCTAGCAAGGGCCAATCTAACACGACGTTGGACAAGCCAGTGATCAATTGCAGCGTTAACAAGGCCAATAGAATGCGCGTGAGGCCAGGCAAGATGTCGGATTTCATAAACTGCCACAACATGAGGCCAGCAAAAGTAAAAACGAACAAAGCCATGAGCCTGTGCACAAAGTGAATTGAAACCAAAGCTTCCATGGGCAAGTATTGTCCCTTAGAGTCCATGCCTAAGCCGCGCCAAATTTCAAAACCTTGAAAGTTCCAAGCAGGCCACCATTCGCCATTGCAATCTGGAAACCCAGTGCATGCCAGCACAGCGTAATTGGTGCTAACCCATGCGCCCATTGCAATTTGCAGCGTTAGGAAAATAGCAGCGGCCCAAATGAGTTGGCGGTGGAGCTTGCCAATGGTCTGGCGCTGCGATGACGGCTTCCAAGCCACTTGTGCAGACAGCAACACCAGCAACCCAATGCCGCCCAACAAGTGCAAAGTAACAATGGCGGGAGATAGTTTCAGGGTCACAGTGAGCGCACCAAAAGCGCCCTGCATGCAAACCCAAAACAAAGTGAGCCATGCCCAAAAGGGTTTGACTTGCCACGCACCGTTAAAAGACAATTGCCCTTTCCAACGCTGCCAAGTGCTACTAAGCGCCAACACCAAAATTAAAAAGCCCACCGCCATGGCCAAGTAGCGGTGAATCATTTCGATCCAAGCTTTGCTGTATGTCACAGGGCCTGTGGGCATGGCAGTTTGCGCGGCATCAATTTGCGCTACAGCACCGATGGGGCTGGCACTGCCATAGCAACCTGGCCAATCGGGGCATCCCAAACCAGAGTCAGTGAGCCGGGTGAAAGATCCAAACAAAACCAAATCGAATGTGAGAAACAAGGTGAGCACTGTGATGGCACGCAATTTGGCATTCACAGGCTGGTGCCGGCTGTGGTACAAGGTCCACACCAAGGGCAGCAGTGCAATGAGCACGCCCACACCCAGCAATCGCAGTGTGGGTGAAAGGTTGTACAAGTCGACTTCGGTCATTGGTTTAACGGCCTGGTGTGTCCCAAAATGCAGAAGCACGCAACAGCTTGTCTAAGTCTTTTTTGGCTTTGGCAGCAGCCGCCAAATCGATGCCAGGCGGAAAGCGCATCATCCAATTGCCCATGGGATCAACCACATACAAATGCTCAGACAATTGCCGACCCGCAGAGGGTTGCAGCCACTCAGAAATACTTTGCGAGCTGACTCTGAGAACAGTTGCTTGCGACAAGGCCGGCATGAGCTTCTGATCGACCGGCGCATCGCCCGTGGCCAACCACACCCAATCGATGCGGTCTTTTCCTTTGCCCAAGGACTCGCGCAATTGGCGCTGAAAATACAAGTGCTTTTGACAAGCCTCATCGCATGCCGCATCGGCCACACTGACCAACAACCATTGACCCTTGAGTGAATTCAAAGCTACTTTCTCGCCATTGAGCTTTGAAACCTCCATCGCTGGGAAGGTTCGCTGCGGCTGAATGAGTTCGCCATGGTTGCGACGGCCCTCAGGGCGAATGACGTAATAAGTGAAGTAAGACGCAATGACCGGCGATGCACACACCAACAACACGGCCAACATTTTCCAGCGCCCTGCACGCGTGCGCTTCTCATCCACCAAAACGACTTCGTTCGGGTTGGGCAGGGTGTGAACCGTCATGCTCAAGGGAGCGTCTTCCTGTTGGGTGCGCTCAGCTGGCGACAGTGACTTTGGATTTGAAACGGGGTCGGACAATTTGGAACCAGACATAAAGCAATGCAATCAAAAGCGCCAATCCAAACCATTGGAAGGCATAACCGTAGTGTTTCTCAACACCTGTTGCGGCCTGAGGCCATTCACGCAGCAAACCTTCTGAGGCGGCACCCATTTGAATGACTGAGATTTCCAACAAGGGCAAGCCAGTCTCAACACGAAAATCTTGCAGATCTAGATTTTGCCGTATTACGGTCTTGGCTTCCTCGCCAAGCGCATAAAGCTTGGATGGCGGCAAGGCTATCAAACCATGGAGTGCAACCGCACCAGAAGGCGTTTGAATGGCTGGCAAACGCGTGCGGTCGGTAAAGTCTCGGCCGACCCAGCCGCGTTGCACCAAGACCACGGCGCCTGTAGCATGCACTTTGAAGGGGGTCATGACGTAAAAACCTGGGCGTGCATTCATTTGGCGGTTGTCCAAATAGACCGTGTATTTGTCTAGCCACTCGCCTTCCAACTGAATGGGCCGATGCAACAAGCCAGCGCGATTGCCTTCTGTGTCTTGAGCGCTTCCTAGAAAAGAGCCTGCAAGAACTGACATTTGGCCCTTTTGAGTGATTTCAGCCTGCCAATCAAGTTTGGTCTGAGCCCTGCCCAATTGCCAAAAACCCAATGAACTCGTGATACCGACACACACAAGCGCCAATAAGAACCACAACACCGATTGAAGGCGTGAGTTCTTTTTCAAATGCGCTGAAAATGCCGACCAACTCATCCGATAATTCCATTCATGAAAATAATAGTTGCACTTGCTTTCTTTGCCATTTTGGCCAGCCTGGCCTCGGCCCTCTTTTACATGATGCGCGGCGGTGTCAAAGACACCTCTGAAGGGGCCGATAATCCGCTGGCCCCTAAAGGCAACATGGTCAAAGCACTTGCCTTTCGTGTGGGGCTCTCCATTGTGCTCTTCATCTGCATCTTGATTGCCTGGAAGTTGGGCTACATCCAACCCTCAGGCATTCCACCAGGCGCCTAATTGACTTTGTATCTGACTCACCCTGGCAGTTCACAAAAAAAGCGCCCACAGGCGCTTTTTTGTTGCCAAGCGAAATCAAATTACATCCAGTAAACCAAGATGTACAAACCAAGCCAGACCACATCCACAAAGTGCCAGTACCAAGCCGCACCTTCAAAACCGAAGTGACGCTCTTTGGTGAAATGACCCTTTTGCAAACGTAAGGTAATGAACAACAACATGAGCATGCCAATGAACACGTGGAAACCGTGGAAGCCTGTAAGCATGTAGAAGGTAGAGCCATAAACACCTGAGCTCAACTTCAAATTCAGATCACCCCATGCGTGGGCATATTCATAACCTTGCACGAACAAAAACACCAAGCCCAAAATAACCGTCATCCACATGAATTTGATGGTTTTGCTGCGGTCGCCATGCTGTAAAGCGTGGTGCGCGATGGTTAAAGTGACACCAGAAGTTAGCAACAGGGCGGTGTTAATGGTGGGCAACCAAAAAGGACCCATGGTTTGGAAAGGCTCAACAATGCCGGCAGGAGAGGCTGTGGCGCCAGCAACCGCTGAGGGCCAAACAGCTTTGAAGTCAGGCCACAACAGTGCATTTTCTAAGCTGCCCAATTCAGGTAAGGAGTGCGAACGTGCCCACCACAAAGCGGTGAAGAAGGCACCGAAGAACATCACTTCAGAGAAGATGAACCACGTCATGCTCCAGCGGTATGACAAATCAATTTTGTGACCAAACTGCCCGCTTTCGCTTTCGTGGATGGCCTCACTGAACCACTGATACAAGACCACCAAAAACCAAATCAAACCTGCGAACAGAGAGTACTTGCCCCACTCCTCGCCATTGATCCATTGGCCTGCGCCCAGGATCAAGAAGAACAAACCAAACGCAGCCATGGCTGGATGCCGCGATGGATGGGGCACATAGTAATAAGGCGTTGTGCCGTGTGCTGTAGAACTCATACTTGCTCCTGCTCTCTCTTAAACCAAATCTGTCTCAAAGAATTACAAAGTGATGGGCTGTGCCACCACCCAATTGACCAAGGCAATTAAGCCCAAAACAAAAATCAGCGCCAAGCAAATGCCAACCACAATCACATGAAAAGGATTGAGCTTGGCCATGTCTTCGTGACTCTCGCTGTTTTTTCTAATGCCGATGAAAGACCAAAGCACCGCTTGCACGGTGCGAAAAATTGACATCTCACCACCGCTCATGAACCCACCCTTGGCAAGATCAACGCGGCCGGTATTGCTGCGACTGGCGTAGAGCTTGGCGCAGCTGGGGTTTTGCCACCCACTTCAAAAAACGTGTACGACAAGGTAATGGTGGTCACGTCTTTGGAAAGCTTAGGGTCAATCACAAATGCAACTGGCCATTCTTTCTTTTCACCAGGCTCCAGGGTGTACTGGTTAAAGCAAAAGCACTCTAACTTATTGAAGTGCGGTGCTGCTTGATTTGGCGCATAACTGGGAATGGCTTGGGCAGCCATGCGGCGATTTTGCACATTTTGAAATTGGTACATCACCGTGGTTAGCTCACCAGGGTGAACTTGCACTGAACGCTGCGCTGGCTTGAAATCCCAAGGCCCGCGAGCATTGGCATCGAACTCGACCGTGATGGTGCGCGAATAATCAACTTGCGTGTTACCTACTTTGACGTCTTTGCCTGCAGCGCCATTGCCCGGCACTTGACGCTCTGAAAGCGACAAAATGTTGATCCCAGTCATCTCACAGATGTGTTTGTAGATGGGAATGAGCGCATACCCAAAAGCGAACATACCCGCAGCAACAATGGCCAACTTACTGACCATTTTGATGTTTTCGCGGTAGAGGCTCATATTGCTTTTTTGTGGTGATAGGGTTGTTAGCGGGCAGTCAGCAAAAGCATCTTGACCAAGAACCCAACAAAGAAAGCCGCAGCCACCGAGGCCAATATAAGGCCCAAGCGCGCGTTGCTTTTCTTTTGTTCAGGTGTTGTGGACATGATGGTTCAATGCTTCTCTTAGCCAATCACGCGGGTTGCCGTGGCATCCAGCTTGGGTGGGTTTTCAAAGGTGTGGAAAGGTGCAGGAGAAGGTACTTCCCACTCCAAACCTTCAGCCGCTTCCCATGGTTTTTGAGCTGCCTTTTCACCTTGACCGCGCATGCAAGGCAGCACCACGAACAAGAAGAAGTACACCTGCGCAAAACCGAAGAAGAAACCACCCACAGAGGCAATGGCGTTGAAGTCGGCAAACTGCATGGGGTAGTCGGCGTAGCGACGTGGCATACCGGCCAAGCCCAAGAAGTGCATCGGGAAAAAGGTGACGTTGAAGGAGATCAGTGACCACCAAAAGTGCAGCTTGCCGCGGCCTTCGTTGTACATCACACCCGTCCACTTGGGCAACCAATAGTAGACACCCGCGAACATAGCAAACAAGGAACCGGCCACCAAAACATAGTGGAAGTGGGCCACCACGTAATAAGTGTCTTGCAATTGAATGTCGATAGGCGCCATGGCCAAAATCAATCCCGTAAAGCCGCCCATGGTGAACACAAAGATGAAGCCAATGGCAAACAACATGGGTGTTTCAAAGGTCATGGAGCCGCGCCACATGGTGGCAATCCAGTTGAAAATTTTCACGGCAGTAGGCACCGCAATCAACATGGTGGCGTACATGAAGAACAACTGGCCTGTCACTGGCATGCCGGTGGTAAACATGTGGTGAGCCCACACAATGAAAGACAAAATGGCAATGGAGGAAGTTGCGTACACCATGGAGGCATAACCGAACAACTTTTTGCGTGAGAAAGCAGGAACCACTTGGCTGATGATGCCGAAGGCCGGCAAGATCATGATGTACACCTCGGGATGACCGAAGAACCAGAAAATATGTTGGTACATGACGGGGTCGCCGCCGCCAGCTGGGTTGAAGAAGCTGGTACCAAAGTGACGGTCAGTGAGCGTCATGGTGATGGCGCCAGCCAACACAGGCATCACGGCAATCAACAAGTACGCCGTGATGAGCCATGTCCATGCAAACATGGGCATCTTCATGAGCGTCATGCCAGGGGCACGCATGTTCAGAATGGTCACGATGATGTTGATAGAGCCCATGATGGATGAAGCGCCCAAGATGTGCAAAGCAAAAATACCAGCGTCCATAGACGGGCCCATTTGCAATGTCAAGGGTGCATACAAAGTCCAACCCGCAGCAGGTGCGCCACCGGGCATGAAGAAGGAGCCTGCCAACATGACAGCAGCTGGAATCATGAGCCAGAAGCTGAAGTTGTTCATGCGGGCAAAGGCCATATCGGCCGCGCCAATTTGCAAAGGAATCATCCAGTTTGCAAAACCCACAAAGGCCGGCATGATGGCGCCAAACACCATGATCAAACCGTGCATGGTGGTGAGTTGATTGAACAACTCAGGATTGACCAATTGCAGACCTGGCTGGTACAACTCGACGCGAATGAGCAGGGCCAAAATGCCGCCAATCATGAGCATGGTGAAGCTGAACAACAAGTACAAAGTACCGATGTCTTTGTGGTTGGTCGCAAACACCCAACGGCGCCAGCCTTCTGGGGCACCATGGTGGTCGTCATGACCGTGGGCATGATCGTGAGGATGTAGAACTGCGCTCATCTTAATTTCCTTTAAATACTTTTCAAAGTACCAAATTACTTGCGGGCGGCCAGCACTTCAGCAGGTTGCACCACTTGCCCAGTCTTGTTGGACCAATTGTTTTTCGTGAAAGTGATCACTGCCGCAATTTCGGTGTCGGACAGTTGTTTCCATGCAGGCATGGCTTGGTTGTTTTGGCCGTTCAACAAAATCATGATTTGTTTGGTTTTGTCAGCGTCAAGCACCACAGCAGCACCGTCAAGCGCTTTGATGGGGCCGACGGCCTTGCCAGCAGCTTGGTGACATGCAACGCAATTGGCTGCATACACTTTTTCACCCCGCTTCAGTGAATCTTCCAATGCCCAAACTTTGGTCGGGTCATCGGCTTTGGCGGCCATTTTCTTTTTCTCAGCATCGACCCATTGCGTGTAGTCTTCAGCCGAGACAACCTTCACATGAATCGGCATGTAGGCGTGCTCTTTGCCGCACAGCTCTTGACACTGGCCGTAGAAATCGCCGACGCGATCTGCACGGAACCATGTATCTCGCACAAATCCAGGAATGGCATCTTGTTTAACGCCCAAAGAAGGCACCGCGAAAGCATGAATCACGTCGTTTGCAGTGGTGATGACGCGGACTTTTTTGCCCACGGGCACCACCAAAGCGTTGTCGACCTTCAACAGGTAATTGTCGCCAGCGGGTTTGCCTGCATTGGACATTTCGCGATGCGAATTGTCCAAAGTAGAAATGAAGCCGATGCCTTCGCCTTCGCCCTTGATGTAGTCATAGCCCCATTTCCACTGGTAGCCAGTGGCTTTGACGGTGAGGTCGGCATTGGTGGTGTCTTTGGAGGCCACTAAAACTTTGGTGGCAGGCAAAGCCATCAAGATCACAATGATGAAGGGGACGATGGTCCAAATGATTTCAACCGTCATGGACTCATGGAACGTGGCGGGCTTGTGACCCACTGACTTGCGGTGTTTCCATATGGAATAGAACATGACAGCAAACACAGCCACAAAGATGACTGTGCACAAGATCATCATGAACACATGAAGCGAGTGTTGCTCTTCGGCAATTTTGGAGGCTGCCGGGTGAAAGTCCAATTGATTGACAGCGGGGCCGCCAGGCAAATCGTTAACGGCATAGGCTGCAGTCGCGGCCCATGCACCAGCCCAAATACCTGCTTTGCTAAGCAAAGAGGACAATGCTTTGGAAATACTCTTCATAGTTTTCACAAACTTCCAAGTTTCAAATGAAACCACTACAGTTATAAAAAGGAATGCTCAGTGTTACACCGAAGGCCGCTCAAATGAGCAAAGAGATTCGGGTTAACGCGAGAGATTTTAACCGAGTTGAAGGCCTAGTTTGAGCTTTATCAAACTTGATCGTGTTTCTTTTGGGGGTTTTGAAGCATTTGACGCATGTCATCCAAGCCAATTTCACTTTGTGAAGTTATCTTGACGCGTGCTTGTGGTTTGAGCGCATGACCATAAACCACCTCGAAAGTGAGTGCCAATCGGCCTTCCGAGTCAATTTGGGCCAACGACATAAGGGCATTTTGGAAATTTTTGTACCAATTTTTGCCACGCAATCCCTCAAACCTGCTGACGTGAAAATTACGCCCTAATCTACGCAAATCTTCAACAAGCTTTTCTGGATTGACGTAAGTCAAGGTGATCTTTTCCATGTCCATCACAGGTTCTGCAAATCCTGCGTGGACCAGCATGTCGCCCCAGTCGTGCATGTCGGTAAATTCATGCGAGGGCATGGGCCAACCCATGCGCGCATAAACCGTTCTTAATTCTTGAAGGGTGTCAGGGCCCAAACAAGAAAACATCAAGAAACCATCGACGGCCAAGACACGATGCCAATCGGCCAACAAAGCCTGCGGATCTGCGGCTTGGTGAAGCAGCATATTGGCCCAAACCATGTCCATGCTGTGAGGCTTCAACGGGGCCGTTTTTAATTTCGACTGAAACCAAGTTAAGGGCGACCACCAGGGCGCTGATGCATTGGCTTGAACCCATGCCATTTCATCTTGTCGATCAGCCGACAAATGCCCAATGGCCTGGGGGTAGCGCTTTTGTAGCAAGGCCAAGCCATTAAGGCCTGCTCGAATCGGGTTCCAACAAACCCAAGACTTAGGTTGTAGGCGAATGAATTCGAGTCTTTCTTCCATGCGCCTGGCCACTTCTTCGTGCAGCCAAGGTGAAGTCACGCTGCTAGGTTTGTAGGGCTTTGGGCCCAAAGCCAATGATGCCCATCTGCGGGCCGCAGCGGGGTCTAGGCTTGGGGGGCGTTCTTGGGGCATGCGATTGAAAGCAATTTGAAAAGCTATTTGTTCAGTACGCGAAGTATATTGATTTGCAATGTACATCCCTAGTCAATGCGCGATTTGCAAGGCTTGGCCATCCCATGCCATTTGCGATGCGTGTGTGGAGGCTTTTGGTCGACCTGTCTTTAGGTGCCAAAGCTGCGCTGCCGAATCAGCCCTCAAAATTTGCAGCGCCTGCCTTCAAAATCCACCAGCCCTCAATGCGTGTTGGGCGGCCATGTCTTACACAGGGCCTTGGGTGTCGCTCATTGCTCAGTTCAAATTTCAAAGCCAACCCGGATGGGCAAGGCATTTTGCTGTGTTGATGCAAAGTACACCCTTCGTGGCCGACGCCCTTGACCAAGCGCATGTGCTGATCCCCATTCCGCTGTCGTGCAAGCGCCTGTCTGAAAGGGGCTTTAACCAATCCTTGGTGTTGTCGCAGCAATTAAGCCGTCAAAAAACCCAGGCCAGCAGCCTGCTGAGAATGCGCAACACGCTGGCACAAAGCACCCTGCCAAGAAATGAGAGACTGACCAATTTGAAAGGTGCTTTTGCAGTAGCCCCATTCATGGCAGCCCAACTTAGGGGGAAACGCATCTTGCTCATCGACGATGTCATGACCAGTGGTGCCACGCTCAATGAAGCTGCACAGGTTTTAAAGCAAGTCGGTGCTGCTCACGTTTCAGCCTTGGTCTTTGCCAGAACACCCGCCTAAAACAAGGACAATAGCAACATGTTTCAAATTGTTTTGGTTGAACCTGAAATCCCGCCCAACACGGGCAATGTGATTCGCCTTGCGGCCAACACAGGTTGTGCCTTGCACCTCATAGAGCCGCTGGGTTTTTCCATGGATGACAAGCACATGCGGCGCGCAGGTCTTGACTATCACGAGTACGCCAAAGTGAAGCGACATGCCAACTGGGCCGAATTTTTAGCCGCCGAACAGCCCAACTTAGCGCGCATGTTTGCTCTCACCACACGCGGCACATGTTATGTGCAAGATACATCTTTTCAAAAAGGCGATTGGCTGGTGTTTGGCGCCGAGACGCGCGGCCTAGCACCTGACTTACGCGAAAGCTTTGCCCCCGAAAATCGCTTGAAGCTGCCCATGCTTGAAGGCCAGCGCAGCTTGAACTTGTCCAACAGTGTGGCGGTCACGGTGTATGAAGCATGGCGGCAAAATGCTTTTGCCAAGCCGCCTTAGTTCTTTGTACAGCGTAGTTTGTTTAAACGTAATAACGCGCCAAAGATTCTGCAATGCATGCGGGCTTTTCTGAGCCCTCGCGCTCGATGCTCATCTCCCATGTGAATTGCATGCCATTGCCATCGATGGGTACTGCATTCAACAATTTCATATGGCCGCGCAACTTGCTACCCACCGGCACCGGCGATGTGAAGCGAACTTTGTTCAAGCCATAGTTCACGCCCATGCGCACATTTTCTATTTTGATGGCGCTTTGCGACAACTTCGGAATGAGCGACAGCGTCAGAAAGCCATGAGCAATGGGCGCGCCAAATGGCCCCGCCTTGGCTTTTTCGACATCGATGTGAATCCATTGATAATCGCCAGTAGCCTCGGCAAACATGTTGACTTGCTCTTGCGTGATTTCGGTCCATGGCGAAACCGCCACAGTTTGGCCAATGCACGCTGCGAGTTCTTGAAGGGTTTGAAATATTTTCATAGGATGCACTCTAACCAGCTTTTCATCAGAGATCAATCACTACATTGCCCAATTGACCTGCTTCAACGGCTTCGTGGGCTTGCACAATTTGATCCAAGGAAAAGCGAGCGCCAATGGTGTGCTGAAGTTGCCCTGTTGCCAGCAATTCGTTCGTGCGATTGACACACCAAGTTCTGTCTGCAGGCAACAAGTCGTAAACCAAGAAAAATTTCAAGCCGATGGAGTTAAACAACAAGGGGCGAAATGTCAACGGAATATCGCCCACCACATTGGAGCCATAACCAATTAATTGCCCATGCGGCGCTAGGCCACCTTGGGTGACCCACTGCGATGCCGTTGCAAAGTCCATGTCAATGATCAAATCGACACCGCGCCCGCCACTGAAAGCTTTCAAGCGCTCAAGCACGGGCTCTGTTTTGTAAAAAATGGTTTCAACAGCGCCTGCGGCCTTGGCATGCACGGCCTTCTGTTCTGAGCCCACTGTGCCAATGACTTGACCGCCGTATTGCGTCACCAGTTGGGTGATGTAGTGCCCCACGGCAGAGGACGCACCCGTGACCAACACTTTTTTGCCGCGCAAGCTTTCGTTTCCAGCCAAATGCACCGCTTGAACCGCTGTCAAACCAGGAATGCCCATGCATGCGCCTGCTGCAAAGTCGGTGTTGTCTGGTAATTTCACGGCTTGGGTTGCAGGCAACACAATGAATTCAGAAGCGGTGCCATGAGGACGCTGCCACTGCGCATTCCAAATCCAAACACGCTCGCCCACACGCTGCTTTGCGACACCCTCGCCTACCGCTTCAATGATGCCGGCACCATCGCTGTGCGGCACAACCCATGGATCGGTTAGGGGCTTTGCGCGGCGCGATTTCACATCGGAAGGGTTGACACCCGAGGCTGCCAATCGAACACACACTTCGCCTGCGCCGGGCGCCTTGAGGGGCAAGGACCCTAGCACCATCACATCGCGGGCTTCACCATTTTTTTCATACCAAGCGGCACGCGTTGTCAAAGTCGAGCTCATTCCAGAATCCTTAAACACGTTCCAAAATCACGGCAATCCCTTGGCCCACGCCAATGCACATGGTGCACAGCGCATAGCGGCCGCCCGTGGCATGCAAACGATTCACAGCCGTGGTAGCTAAGCGCGCACCCGATGCGCCCAATGGATGACCCAAAGCAATGGCGCCGCCCCAAGCATTCACGCGCTCGTCGTCGTCTTTCAAACCCAACATGCGCAGCACCGCCAAGCCTTGCGCAGCAAATGCTTCGTTCAATTCGATCACATCGATTTGATCCAAACTGAGTCCTGTTTGCGCCAACACTTTCAGCGTTGCAGGTGCAGGGCCAATGCCCATCACTCGCGGTGCCACGCCAGCTGTGGCCATGCCCACCACACGCGCTTTGGGTGTGAGGCCATATTTGCCAGCCAAGGTTTCATTGGCCAACAACAAGGCGCATGACCCATCGTTCACGCCACTGGCATTGCCTGCGGTCACAGTACCATCGGGCCGCACCACACCTTTGAGTTTGGCCAAGGATTCCATGCTGGTTTCGCGCGGATGTTCGTCTTTGTCGACCACGATGGCATCGCCCTTTTTCTGGGGAATGGTGACTGCCGTAATTTCGCGCGCCAAGTGGCCAGCCTTTTGCGCCGCCACGGCTTTCATCTGGCTTGCTAAGGCCATGCGGTCTTGTGCTTCGCGTTCAATTTTGTAATCGGTAGCCACGTTTTCGGCAGTCTCAGGCATGGAGTCCACACCGTATTTTTCTTTCATCAATTTATTGACAAAGCGCCAGCCAATGGTGGTGTCATATACCGCGTTGTTGCGGCTAAAAGCTGTCTCGGCTTTGGGCATCACGAAGGGCGCGCGGCTCATGCTTTCAACGCCACCTGCAATCATCAAACCAGCTTCTCCCGATTTGATGGCACGCGCAGCAGAACCGACGGCATCCAAACCTGAACCGCACAAACGGTTCAAAGTGGCGCCCGGTACATCAATCGGCAGACCTGCCAACAAACTGCTCATGTGCGCCACGTTGCGGTTGTCTTCACCCGCTTGATTGGCGTTGCCATAAAAAACATCCGTCACGGCAGCCCAATCAACTTGCGGGTTGCGGGCCATCAGGGCACGCAATGGAATGGCGCCAAGGTCATCTGTGCGAATGCTGGACAAAGCGCCCCCATATCGACCAAAAGGGGTCCGGATGGCATCGCAAATAAAGGCTTGTGTGATGTTGCTGCTCATGGTTTTACTTTTAAAGAATTCGTCATTTCAAGAATCATGCAATATAGTGCACGCCCCACCTTAATTCAAGCCCTGATTCCACCTAGGCGACAATCAGTACATGCTGATACAACCTTCTCAAGCCGATGTGCGGCGATTTTTTTGTGGGGCTTATGCCAAATCTCGGTCTGGGTCCAAACTCGAGCCCATCGAAATTTTGGCCAGTCAATGGATCGATGAGCATCCTGAATACCACGCCGAGTTGGCCGATGTCGATGCCGCTTTGGCTAACATGCTTTTGGTGGACCCCAATCGCGACAATCCTTTTTTGCACCTGTCGATGCACTTGTCGATCAGCGAACAGTGCAGCATTGATCAGCCGCGCGGCATTCGCCAAGCCGTTGAATTGCTGAGTCACAAAAAGCAATCACTGCACGAGGCTCATCACGCCACGATGGAATGCTTGGGTCGCATGATTTTTGAAAGCCAGAGAGCAGGCAAAATGCCGGATGGCCAAATTTACATTGACTGCGTGCAAAGGCACGCAACAAAAAACTGAGAAGAAATTAGCGGAACTTAGACTGCGGAACAGTTTTCAGTTCGCCATCTAAAGACCCAATGTAAGCAGCCATTGCTTTCAATTCATTGTTGGTGTACTGCTTGGCAATACCGCCCATGACGCCGTTTGCGCGGCCCCAAGTGGCTTGGTTTTCAGTTTTGTAAGACTTCAAAGCCACAAACAAGAAATCTTTGTGCTGGCCTGCAATTTTGGGATAGCTAGGGTCGATGGGCTTAGAAAAACTCTCGCCGTGACAAGACACACATGCACCTTTTTTCAGCAACTCGGCAACTTTAGCGTCGGGGGCCTTGGCCACCACAGGCGCTGCGCCTTTAACCACGCCGTGTTGAGCGTAGTAGGCTGAAATATCAGCAATGTCTTGGTCGGTGAGGCTGGTGGCAATACCACGCATGGTGGGGTGCTTGCGGTCGCCCTTTTTGTAGGCGTTCAAAGAAGAAGCAATGTACTTTTCAGTTTGACCCGAGATCATAGGAACGCGGTACACCTCGGGAAAGCTGGCCTGGTAACCTGTAATGCCGTGGCAACCAATGCACATGGCAATCTTGGCTTCGCCAGCCTTGGCGTTGCCCTGCACGTCTTGTGCGTGGGCTGAGAAAACGGTCGCTGAAGCGACAGTTAAAGCGATCAATGAGGATAACAAAGCGTTCATTTTGCGAGCACAATCAAACTAAGACTGATGAAAATCAATGCCGAATTATATCGAGTGAGCCTACTCATTTCTGACATTTCTCATTTCTAATAACTTTTAATCCACTTTTGCAGCCAATTATGAAATTCCAAGGGACCGAAAACTACGTTGCCACGCAAGATTTGAAGCTGGCCGTCAATGCCGCCATCACTTTAAAGCGCCCCCTTCTGGTGAAAGGCGAACCCGGAACGGGTAAAACCATGTTGGCCGAAGAGGTGTCAGAGGCCTTGGGCCTGAAACTCATTCAGTGGCACATCAAATCAACCACCAAAGCGCAGCAAGGCTTGTACGAATACGACGCTGTCAGCCGACTGCGCGACAGCCAACTGGGCGATGAAAAAGTCAAGAACATCGAAAACTACATCATCAAGGGTGTGTTGTGGCAAGCCTTTACCGCCGATGAGCCTGTAGCCATCTTGATTGATGAGATTGACAAAGCCGATATCGAATTTCCCAATGATTTGCTAAGGGAAATTGACCGCATGGAGTTTTATTGCTACGAAACGCGCCAACTGATCAAAGCCAAAACGCGCCCTGTGGTATTTATCACTTCTAACAATGAGAAGGAATTGCCCGACGCGTTCTTGCGCCGCTGCTTCTTCCACTACATCAAGTTCCCAGAAGCCGACACCATGAAGCAAATTGTGGATGTGCACTTTCCCAATTTGAAAAAAGAGCTGCTGGCTGTGGCCTTGAAAAACTTTTACGATGTTCGCGGCTTGCCTGGCTTGAAAAAGAAGCCCTCCACCAGCGAACTGCTCGATTGGCTCAAGCTGTTGGTGGCCGAAGACATTCCACTCGAAGCTTTGCAAAGTGCCGACCAAAAAGTGAGTGTGCCGCCATTGGTGGGCGCTTTGCTCAAAAACGAACAAGACGTGAGCTTGTTTGAAAAGTTGGTTTTCATGAACCAACGCAACCGCTGAGAACCATTTAATGGCCCGCAACTTACTTCTTGAAGGCATTTCAGACGCCTTTGGCTTTATCGGTGGCGCCTTGGTAGGATTTTGGGTGGGCCGATTACTAGGCTGGAATATTTTTGCCGCGGGCTACGGCAACGAAAGCATTGGCGGTATTGTTCTTGTAGGCTTGGGCGGTGGCTTGGGTTTGCAATTGGCTCGCCGTTGGCAAGCCAATCAACAAGCCAAATCAGGGTCTGATCCTGATACAAAAGAAGATCAAAAAGACAAGTGATGAGCTCGCCCAATCCTTTCCTTCAAGACACTCAGCTCTTGGGCAAGCACGTCCAGTTGGTACCCCTTTCCATGGCACATCACGATGCCTTGATTGAAGCCGTGAAGGACGGCGAACTTTGGCGGCATTGGTACACCTTCATTCCCACGCCCGAAAAAATGGCCGACGAAATATCGCGCCGTTTGAACCTGCATCAACAAGGCAGCATGCTTCCCTTTGCAGTTTTGCAAGATGGCAAAGCGGTGGGCATGACCACTTACATGAACATCGACGCGCCCAACCAACGCGTTGAAATTGGCTCTACTTGGTACCGCGCCAATGTGCAGCGCTCTAGTCTCAATACCGAATGCAAACGTCTTTTATTGGCGCATGCCTTTGAGCAACTCAACTGCATCGCGGTCGAATTTAGAACTCATTTTTTCAACCAACAAAGTCGCAATGCCATTGAGCGCTTGGGTGCCAAACTAGATGGCATTCTGCGCAACCATGCTATCAACACACACCCAGATGCCGTGGGCGCGCTGCGCGATACGTGTGTCTACAGTATTTTGAACACCGAGTGGCCTTCTGTGAAAGCTCACTTGGATTACCAACTCAGTCGTACGCGCAAGGCCTGAACCATGCTGATCGATTTCTTTTACACCCTCCGTGCCGCCAAATTGCCGGTGTCTGTGCGCGAGTACCTCAATGTGCTTGAAGCACTTCAAGCCAACGTGGTGGGCCCCGCCTCCGATGCCTGCAGCATTGACGACTTCTATCACCTTAGCCGCACGGTCATGGTGAAAGACGAAAAGCATTACGACAAGTTTGACAAAGCCTTTGGTGCTTACTTCAAAGGCGTCGAGATGCTGACCGACTTCACCAAAGAAGTGCCACTCGAATGGTTGCAAAAGATTTTAGAAAAAGAGCTCACGCCCGAACAAATAGCCGCCATTGAAAAAATGGGCTGGGACGAGCTCATGGAGACATTGAAGAAACGTCTCGAAGAACAAAAAGAGCGCCACGAGGGTGGCAACAAATGGATTGGCACTGGCGGTACATCGCCTTTTGGCAATGGTGGCCAAAACCCTCAAGGCATTCGCATTGGGGGCAAGGGCGGCCAACGCAGCGCTGTGAAAGTGTGGGAACAACGCGCCTACCGCGACTACGACGACACCCAAGAACTGGGCACACGCAACATCAAGGTGGCTCTGCGCCGCCTTCGCAAGTTTGCACGCGAAGGCTCGGCTGAAGAACTCGATTTGCCCGACACCATTCGCGCCACAGCCGCCAATGCCGGCTACCTGGACATCAAAATGATTCCCGAGCGCCACAACAACGTGAAGGTGTTGTTGCTGATGGACGTGGGCGGCACCATGGACGACCACATTTCGCGCGTGGAAGAATTGTTCTCGGCTGCCAAAGCAGAGTTCAAGCACTTAGAGTTTTATTACTTCCACAACTGTGTGTACGACTTCATGTGGAAGAACAACAAACGCCGCTATGCCGAAAAGTTTCCAACCTGGGACATCTTGCGCAAGTACAACAAAGATTACAAACTGATCTTTGTGGGCGATGCCACCATGAGCCCCTACGAAATTTTGCAGCGCGGCGGCAGCGTGGAATACAACAACGAAGAAACCGGTGCAGAGTGGCTACAACGCTTGACGCACACCTTCCCCAAATACGCTTGGATCAACCCAGAGCCTCAGGGCGTTTGGCAATACCGTCAAAGCATTGCCGTCATTCAACAACTCATGAGCAACCGCATGTTCCCCCTCACCCTCAAGGGTTTGGAAGATGCCATGCGCATGATGAGCAAATAAACCAGCTATCAGTCAACTTTTTGGGAATTTAAAATGACCAAGGCCTATCTCATTGGACAAGTCTCAGTTCACAATCCCGAGGGCTATCAAAAGTACGCTCAGCATGTGCCTGCTTCGCTGGTTCCACATGGCGGCAAATATTTGGTTAGAGGTGGCAAGGACACGCAACTAGAGGGCCAAGCCCAAGGACTTCGCAAGGTTGTGATTGAATTTCCGAGCCGTGCAGCAGCAGAGGCTTGGTATCACGGCCCTGAATACCAGGCCATCCTGCCTCATCGCTTGGCCAATTCTGAGGGGCACATTGTTTTGGTCGATGGGTTTGAGGGCTAAAATCCAGCTTCCGCCGCCGTAGTTCAATGGATAGAACGAGTGCCTCCTAAGCGCTAGATACAGGTTCGATTCCTGTCGGAGGCACCAAGCAAAAGCCAACAAGCTTGGTTCATTGCACTTACAGACAATTCTTCTTAAGAGCCATAACATCGTGGTGCAAATCATGGGCCCAAGCCCGGCGATTTCTGCCAGATGCCATTTGAAGCTCTCCAAAATTCACCACCGCCTTCAAGCCTTTTGCATTGAGTGTGCTCCAAATAGAAGCAAGCAAAGTGTCGTCACCCACAAAGCGAGCAGCCATGCTGATACTGTGTGTGTGAGTATCAACAAACTGCAAAGCCAAGGTTTGAATGGGCGCGTCGCCTTCAATGGCAGATTGAATAAGGTTGGAGTGAAAAGGCAGCATGCCAATGCCATCGCCGGTGGTGCCTTCTGGAAACACAGCCAAAACCTCACCGTTGCGCAAAGACTGCGCCATGTCTTTGACCATGCGCATGGCATCTTTACGTTGTGCTCTTTCAATGTACAAAGTGCCTGCCCCTGTCGCCAAAGTGCCCAGCAGCGGCCACCCTCTCAATTCAGACTTCGACACAAAGCGGCAATGGCGTGTGGCATGAATGACCAAAATATCCAACCACGAAATGTGATTGCAAACTAAAAGAGCAGGACCCGTAGTGACAGGCTTGCCACGAACTTCTAAATCGATATCCCATATTAGCAGAAGTTGCATGGCCCAAACTTGAACACGTGCTTCACGCTGCGCAGGTGTGAGTTGAGGAAAACGAAAATAAATGGTGACCCAACCCATCAGGACATGCCAAATACCTCGCAGCAATTTAAAGGCTGCGCGCATGCTTAGGCTTGGTAAGCTATTTGTCCGCCGACCAAGGTGTACCGAACGCAGCCGGGCAAGTCGTAGCCAGAAAACGGGGTGAACTTGCCTTGACTGCGCAAGTTCTGTGCGGTCACTTGCCAATGCGCTTCAGGATCCAAAATACACACGTCAGCCTGAGCACCCACCTTCAGTTGGCCCATGTCTTGTTTGAGCACACGCGCCGCTTCGTGGGTGATGGTGGCCATGGCACGCATCAGTGGCACTTTGCTGTCTTGCGACCATTTAAGGGCCAAGCTAAGCAACAATTCGAGGCCAGTGGCGCCGGGTTCGGCTTCAGCAAAGGGCAATGCCTTTTCATCTTCACTGACAGGACTGTGGTCAGACACCAAAGCATCGATGGTGCCATCGGCCAAGGCTTCGCGCAGTGCGTCGCGGTCGCGTTGCTGACGCAGCGGCGGAGACACGCGCGCACGGCTGTCAAAGTAGCCCACATCGGCATCGGTTAAGTGCAAAGAATTGATGCTGACGTCGCATGTGATGGACAGGCCTTCTGCTTTGGCTTGGCGTACCAAGGCTACGCCTGCAGCACTGCTGATGCGGCACAAGTGCACATGGGCTTTGGTGCTTTTAAGCAATTCAAAGATGGTATGCAAGGCAATGGTTTCTGCAGCGACGGGTACGCCTGACAAACCCATGCGTGTGGCCAAGGGTCCACTGGCAGCCACACCTTTACCCAGATGCAATTCTTGTGGGCGCAACCACACGGTGTAGCCAAATGAGTTGGCGTATTGCAAGGCTCTCTGCAAGACTTGGGTGTTTTCTAGTGCCACTTCAGCTTGGCTGAAACCTACACAACCTGCTTCAGTGAGCTGAACCATTTCGGTCAGAATTTCGCCTTTCAAACCGCGCGTCAATGCACCAAGTGGCATGACCTTGGAGCGATTGAGTTTTTCGGCTTTGAAACGCAACATTTCTACAAGACCTGGCTCGTCCAACACGGGGTCTGTGTCGGGCGGGCACACCAGACTGGTCACACCACCGGCCACAGCAGCGGCCAATTCTGAATCGAGCATGCCTTCGTGTTCATGACCCGGCTCTTTCAAGCGCACAGACAAATCAACCAAGCCAGGCATCACGATGCAGCCTTTGGCATCGATGGTTTTCTGCGCTTGAAAACCCTCTGGCGCTTTGCCAATGGCCACAATTTTGCCTGCCGATATGGCCACGTCGGCCACTGCATCTGTATTGCTTTGCGGGTCTAGGACTCGGCCGCCTTGAATCAAAATTTTCATGGTCTTTGTTCTTTCTTCTTTTTTCAGGCTTCGTTACCCGCCACGATGCTCATCACTGCCATGCGCACCGCAATGCCAAAGGTCACTTGCGGCAAGATCACGCTTTGCGGCCCATCCACTACCGCAGAGTCAATTTCGACACCGCGGTTAATGGGCCCTGGGTGCATCACGATGGCATCGGGTTTGGCCAGTTGCAATTTTTCGGGTGTGAGGCCAAAGCGTTTGAAATACTCTTGACTTGAAGGCAGCAAGGCACCGCTCATGCGCTCGTTTTGCAAACGCAAAGTGATGATCACATCGCAGTCTTTGATACCCTCTTCTAAATTGTGAAACACCTTCACACCCATTTGAGACATGTCTGATGGCACCAATGTTTGCGGCCCCACCACACGGACTTCTGCACAGCCTAAAGTGGTGAGTGCATGAATGTCTGATCGCGCCACGCGCGAGTGCAACACATCTCCCACAATGGCCACCGTGAGGTTAGCAAAATCTTTTTTGTAGTGGCGAATGGTGTACATGTCTAGCAAACCCTGAGTGGGGTGTGCGTGACGGCCATCGCCTGCATTGACCACATGCACATGGGGCGCCACGTGTTGCGCAATCAGGTAAGGCGCACCCGACTCAGAATGCCGCACCACAAATACATCGGCTGCCATGGCCGACAAGTTGGCAATGGTGTCGAGCAGCGATTCGCCTTTGGAAGCTGAAGACCTAGCGATGTCGAGGTTGATCACGTCGGCCGACAAACGCGTGGCTGCAATTTCAAATGTGGTGCGAGTCCGGGTGCTGTTTTCAAAAAACAAGTTGAACACGCTTTTGCCGCGCAGCAAAGGCACCTTCTTCACTTCGCGGTCACTCACACTCACAAAGTTGGCCGCTGTGTCCAAGATGTGTGTCAGGATGTCCCGCGACAAACCTTCGGTGGACAGAAGGTGAATGAGTTCGCCGTTCTTGTTGAGTTGGGGGTTACGTTTGTAGAGCATTGTTATTTTTTTCCTACTGAACTTGATTCATCTTGGGTCTGCACTTCAAAGCTGAACTCGCCGTTGCCTAAGCGCGCCAGCGCCAAGGATTGCGTGTTGGGCAAGCTGACGCGTGCCGCTGCAAAGTCGGCTTGAATAGGCAGTTGCCTGCCGCCGCGGTCAACCAGCACGGCCAGTCTTACATTGGCGGGGCGGCCATAATCAAACAACTCGTTGATCACCGCGCGAATGGTGCGCCCGGTGTAGAGCACATCGTCCAAAATGAGCACGTCGGCGCCTTGAATTTCAAAGGGCAAGGTGGTTTGACCACCTGCAGACAAACCGCGTTGTGCAAAATCATCTCGGTGCATGGCCGAAGAGATACTGCCGTGTTTGCCACTGAGCCCCAAGTCTTTTTGCAAACGCTCAGCCAACCAAGCGCCGCCAGACGTAATGCCGACCAAACGCGTTTCAGCAGTGCACATTGATCGCACACCACGCAAGAGTTCGCCGTATAGCGCCTCTGCATTCAAAGCCAATGCACTCACGGCAGACTCCTTAAAAATTGTTCCAAAATAATGCAAGCCGACGCAGCATCAGCATCCTTTGCGCCACTGGCGATGGCTTCGGTTGTGCTGTAGCGTTCGTCCACTTCGTAGACATTCAAACCAAAGCGGCCGCGCAGTTGGCGAGCAAACTTTTGGGCGCGCAAGGTGTTCTCATGTGACGCGCCATCGGGGTGAAAAGGCACCCCCACCACCAAGGCATCGGGCGTCCACTCTTTGATGCGTTTTTCTATCTGTGCAAAACGCGCATCGCCTTCGGCCACCACTGTGGCTTGCGGTGTAGCCTGCTTAAGCATTCGATTGCCTACCGCCACACCCGTGCGCTTGAGTCCAAAATCGAAAGCCAAAAAACTCTGCTGAGACGCAGGCACAGAGAGCGCCTGGTCTAGCATCATGCGTGACCCGCATCGGTTGAAAGCATCCAAGGCTGCAAGCCCAAAAGGGCCAAGGCCTTTTCATAGCGTTGCTCGATGGGCGTTTCAAAAACAATATCTGGGTTAGCTTCCACAGTGAGCCAACTGTTTTCACCAATTTCAGATTCAAGCTGCCCCTCGCCCCATGATGCAAAACCCAAGGTCACCAAGACACGTTTGGGACCAGAGCCGTTGGACAAGGCTTCAAGCACGTCTTTGGAGGTGGTCATGGCCAAGCCTCCTGGCACGCTTAAAGTTGAAGCGTAAATGGAGCTTGCAGCTTCTGCTTGATCGGTAGCTTGATCATTGGCCGGTTCTTTGCTGGCTTCTGAGTTTTCGGCACTGGACAACCAAATAGGTTCATGCAATACAAAGCCTCGCTCGGTTTGAATGGGGCCGCCATGCAATACATTGGATTTCAATAAGTCTTCGCGGTGCAGTGGAAGGTCGACTTTGTCGAACAAATGCTTCAAACTGAGGTCGCCGGGCTTGTTGATGATCAAGCCCATGGCGCCCCGCTCTGAGTGTTCACACAAATAAACCACACTCTTGGCAAAAGTAGGGTCCTCCAGACCGGGCATGGCAATCAAAAAATGATGCGAAAGCAGAGTGGAGGCAAAATCGGCAGACATGTCCCAATTTTAACGGCCTCCAACCCATGCACAAACCCTTTTCTACCGGCTTGGTCTGGTTTCGCAGAGATTTACGCGTTGCAGACAACGCGGCGCTGTTCCACGCCCTCAAAAACTGCACCAAAGTGCATTGCGTGTTTGTCTTTGACACCGAAATCCTGCAGCACCTCCCCTCCCAAGACCGGCGGGTGGCTTTCATTCGAGAATCTTTGGTGGAATTGGACGAATTGCTCAGGGCCGCGGCGCTTCAGGCGGGGGTAGAGGCTTCTTTAGCAGCGCAACTGGGGCTCATTGTGCTGCACGGCAACACCCTGAAGGAAATTCCCCATTTGGCCAAGCAAATCGAGGCGCAAGCCGTCTTTGCCAACCACGACGATGAGCCAGCAGCGCTGGCGCGCGACGCCCAAGTGCGTGGCGGCTTGGCCAACGCCGGCATTGCCTTCCATACCTACAAAGACCATGTGGTCTTTGAAAGGCAAGAAGTGCTCACTTTGGCGGGCAACCCTTACACCGTGTTCACCCCTTATAAAAACGCTTGGCTGAAGAAAATTCAGCCCGAAGATTTGGCCGCCCACCCCGTGGCTGAGCATGCGTCAGCCTTGGTGCCAAGGCCTGCTCAGTTCCGCTTGCCTGTTCCAACTCTGCCAGACATTGACTTTGAAAACATTGATCTCAAAGCGCTTCACTACAAATCGGGGGTATCCGGCGCACAGGCATTGCTAGAAGACTTTCTTCACCGCATTGACCTGTATGAAGAAACCCGCAATTTTCCCGCTATCAAGGGCCCCAGCTATTTAAGCGTGCACCTGCGATTTGGCACCATTTCTATTCGGCAGTTGGCCTTGGAAGCTTGGCACCGGTACAAAACCAGCGAAGGCGCCAGCGTTTGGTTGTCAGAGCTTATTTGGCGTGATTTTTACGCTCAAATTTTGGCCAATTTCCCCCATGTCACCGAGCGCTGCTTCAAGCCCGACTACGACGCCATTCCTTGGGATCATGGCCCTCACGGCAAGGCCTTGTTTGCAGCTTGGTGCGAGGGCAGAACGGGCTATCCTCTGGTGGATGCGGCCATGGCTCAAATCAATCAAACGGGTTACATGCACAACCGACTGCGCATGGTGGTGGCGTCTTTTTTAACCAAAGATTTAGGCGTCGATTGGCGCTGGGGCGAAAAATACTTTGCCCAGCATCTCATTGACTTTGACTTGTCGGCCAACAACGGCGGTTGGCAGTGGGCCAGTTCAAGCGGCTGCGATGCACAACCTTATTTCCGAATTTTCAACCCCGTAACTCAGAGCGAAAAGTTCGATCCAAAGGGTAAATTCATCAAACGTTATTTGCCGCAGTTGGCTGCACTTGAGGGGGCTGACATTCACGCTCCTTGGGAAGCCAAACCGCTAACCCTGCAAGCCGCAGGCATTACCCTAGGAAAAGACTATCCACTGCCCGTGGTCAACCATGCAGAGGCCCGAGAAACAACCTTGGCACGCTATGCAGTGGTGAAAAAAACAAGCTGAGTTTGGCCTGGGGTGGCCAAATTTAGGCAGCTTAAATGGCCACCATTTCAAAGTCTTCTTTGCGGGCACCGCACTCTGGGCAAGTCCAGTTCATGGGCACGTCGGCCCATGCGGTGCCAGGGGCAATACCGTCATCAGGGCAACCCGTAGCCTCGTCGTAAATCCAGCCGCAAATTAAGCACATCCAAGTTTTTGAATCAGTCACGTGTGTCACCAGTGTCGAATAGAATGAAACGATTGTATCGGGCTTCACTGTAACTCATGACCACGACATTACCGCCGTCAGACCTGCCTCCAGACGACCTCGAAAACGAAGACGAAGCCGTCATTGCTTGCGTTTTGGTGTTCAATGCCAGCGACCCCAGCGGCGCCAGTGGCATCAGCGCCGATGTTTTGGCCATTGCTTCTGTGGGCGCCCATGCGCTGCCTGTCCTCACGGGGGCCTACTCCCGCGACTCGGCTCAAATTTTTGACTTTTTTCCCTTAGACGAAGAAGCAGTGGGCGATCAAGCCAAGGCAGTTTTAGAAGACATTCCGCCTCAGGTCATCAAAGTAGGTTTTGTCGGAAGTGCTGAAAATATCAGCATCATTGCAGAGATCACCGCCGACTACGACGGCGTACCCGTGGTGGCCTACATGCCCAATTTGTCTTGGTGGGAAGACGACAAAATAGATCAATACCTCGATGCCTTTCGCGAATTGCTACTGCCACAAACCAGCATTCTGGTGGGCCATCACAGCACCTTGCGCCGTTGGCTTTTGCCCGATTGGTCCAGCGAAAAAAATCCAGGCCCGCGCGACATCGCCAAAGCAGCTGCCGAGCTAGGAGTTCCCTACACGCTGGTCACAGGCATCACCGCCAACGACCAGCACATCGACAATGTTTTGGCCACCCCCGAAACCGTGGTCGGCCATGAAAAGTTCGAGCGCATTGAAGCTGTATTCAGCGGCGCAGGTGAGACACTTTCGGCCGCCCTGGCCGCTCTCATTGCAACCGGGCTCGATTTATCTGCCGCTGCCAGCGAAGCTTTACATTATTTAGACCGTTGCTTAGACGAGGGCTTTCGCCCTGGCATGGGCAAGGTCATCCCCGATCGCCTATTTTGGGCGCTTCCCGATGCCGAAGACGATGAGTCCGAGGTGGAAGGCCCAGATATGAACGCTGATTTTTTTGAAATGTCCATCAATGAAACTAAACACTGACCTCAACGAAACACTGTTCGATCGCGCTAGAAAAGTTATTCCTGGCGGCGTCAATTCACCCGTGCGCGCTTTTCGCGCAGTGGGCGGCACACCGCGCTTTGTGAAGCGCGCTGAAGGCGCTTACTTTTGGGATGCCAATGGCAAAAAACACATCGACTACATCGGTTCATGGGGGCCCATGATTTTGGGTCATGGCCACCCTGCCGTTTTAGAAGCGGTGCAAAAAGCCGCTCTCGATGGTTTTTCTTTTGGCGCCCCCACCGAGCGCGAAGTTGAATTGGTTGAAGCTCTGCTCAAGTTGGTGCCTTCTATGGAAATGGTGCGCTTGGTCAGCTCGGGCACCGAAGCCGGTATGAGCGCAGTGCGCTTGGCACGCGGCGCCACAGGCCGCAGCAAGTTCATCAAGTTTGAAGGCTGCTACCACGGCCATGCCGATGCCTTGCTGGTCAAAGCCGGCTCAGGCTTGGCCACCTTTGGCAACCCCACCAGCGCAGGCGTACCCCCTGAAGTGGTGCAACACACCTTGGTGCTCGAGTACAACAACATCGAGCAATTGGAGGAGGCTTTCAAAATTCATGGCCCGGAGTTGGCCTGCCTGATGATCGAGCCCATTGCAGGCAACATGAACTTTGTGCGCGCCAGCGTGCCCTTCATGAAACGCTGCCGCGAACTGTGCAGCCAATACGGAGCGCTCTTGGTGTTTGACGAAGTCATGACCGGTTGCCGCGTTGCCTTGGGCAGCGCTCAAAGCGTTTACGCCAAAAGCATTCCAGGCTTTGAGCCCGACATGACCGTCATGGGCAAAGTGATTGGCGGCGGCATGCCCTTGGCAGCTTTTGGCGGCAAGCGCGCCGTCATGGAACAGCTCGCACCTTTGGGGCCTGTGTATCAAGCGGGTACATTGAGCGGCAACCCTGTGGCCACTGCATGCGGCTTGGCCACATTGGCCGAAATCAGCAAGCCCGGATTTTTTGATGCGCTGAGCGCCACCACACGGTCCTTGGTCGATGGCCTTACCGCTGCCGCCAAAGCCGAAGGGGTGCCCTTTGCAGGCGACAGCGAAGGCGGCATGTTTGGCTTCTTCTTGTTGCCCACCTTGCCAAGCAACTACCCGCAAGTCATGAAAACCGATGGCACCAAGTTCAACACTTTGTTCCACGGTTTGCTAGACCGCGGCGTGTACATTGCACCTGCACTTTACGAGGCCGGCTTTGTAAGTGGCGCACACACTGCGCAAGACATTGCTGACACCGTGAGTGCTGCGCGCGAGATTTTTAAGACGCTGTAAGGTCTCTGGCAATCCAAAAAAAGGGCTCATCAAGAGCCCTTTTTCATTGGGTTTGAGTCACAGCTCAGTGACGGAAATGGCGCACACCCGAAAAAACCATGGCCACACCGCGTTCATCGGCTGCTGCAATCACCTCTGGGTCGCGCATAGAACCACCAGGCTGAATAACGCAATTGGCACCAGCGTCCACCACCACATCGAGGCCATCACGGAACGGGAAGAAAGCGTCGCTGGCCACCACGGTGTTTTGCAAACTCAAACCGGCATGACCGGCTTTGATGCTGGCAATGCGTGCAGAGTCTAAACGGCTCATTTGACCGGCACCCACGCCCATGGTCATGCCGTTGGCACAAAAAACAATGGCGTTGCTCTTGACGTACTTGGCCACCTTCCAAGCAAACAACAAGTCTTGCAATTGTGATGGCGTGGGTTGTACTTTGGTGACCACTTTAAGATCAGCCAATTGGAGTTCGTGGTTGTCGGCGGTTTGAATCAGCAAACCCGAACCTACGCGTTTGATGTCTTGAGTGTTGCGGCCTTGCTCAAAAGCGCAGCCGCCTGCTTTGAATTCGGGCAAGGCAATTTGCAGCACACGCACATTGGCTTTGGCTTTGAATATGTCCAAAGCTTCCGGCGAGTAAGAAGGCGCCATCAAAACTTCTACAAACTGTTTGCTAATTTGTTGAGCAGCCGCAGCGTCTACTAAACGGTTGAAGGCAATGATGCCACCAAAGGCCGAGGTTGGGTCGGTTTGAAATGCCTTGCTGTATGACTCAAGCGCGTTGGCACCCAAGGCCACACCACACGGATTGGCGTGCTTCACAATGACGCAAGCAGATTGGGTGAAGCTCTTGACGCATTCCCAAGCGGCATCCGCATCGGCAATGTTGTTGTACGACAGTTCTTTGCCTTGCAACTGCACTGCAGTAACCAAAGAGCCCGGCGCAGGGTGCAGATCGCGGTAGAAAGCCGCCGTTTGGTGCGGGTTCTCGCCGTAGCGCAAGTCTTGCAATTTCACAAAGCGGCCGTTGGACTGCGCTGGATATTCTGTGCGGGTGTTGTCTTCCAAGTTGTAGGAAGACAAGTAATCGCTGATGGCCGCGTCGTAATTGCTAATGCGATTGAAGGCCGCCACTGACAAAGCAAAACGTGTTTTCTCAGACACTTGGCCGTGGGCTGTGAGTTCTTCAATGACGGCCGCGTACTGGGATGCATCTGTAAGCACGGCCACGTCTTTCCAGTTCTTGGCTGCACTGCGCACCATGGCAGGGCCACCGATGTCGATGTTCTCAATGGCATCTTCCAAGGTACAGCCGGGTTTAGCTACAGTGGCTTCGAAGGGGTACAAATTGACAATCAGCAAATCGATGGCTTGAATGCCGTGCGCTTTCAAAGCGGCCATGTGCTCGGGCACATCACGGCGCGCCAACAAGCCGCCGTGCACTTTGGGATGCAATGTTTTAACGCGGCCATCGAGCATTTCAGGAAAGTCAGTGACTTGCGCCACTTCGGTCACGGGCAGGCCTTGATCGGCCAACAGCTTGGCAGTGCCTCCGGTGGACACCAACTCCACCTTGAGCGCGTGCAATGCTTTGGCGAGTTCAACGATGCCCGTTTTATCGGAGACAGAAATGAGAGCTTTCATTATCTTTATTTCAAAAGTTTGTGTTCTAAAAGCTTCTTGCGCAGCGTGTTGCGGTTCAGGCCCAACCATTCTGCGGCGCGTGATTGATTTTGCTCAGCGCGTTGCATGACCACTTCAAGCAAAGGTTTTTCAACAGTACTCAACAGCATGTCGTACATGCCAGTGGGTTCTTCACCCTCCATATCGTGAAAGTAAGCGTTCAAGCTTTCGCGAATGCATTCGTCAATTTTTTTCTTGGTCATTCCATGGTCTCCATGGCCATTTCTGGGCGTACGCCTGAAAAAGCCAGCGGCATGCGCTCTAAGCGCGATGCCATTTCTTCAAAAAAATCTGCGACAGCGCGAGATTGCGACTCGGCTGTTTCCAAGGTGTTCATGCGGTCTCTGAACACATCGCCGCCTGGCAAATCACGCACGTACCAAGCAATGTGTTTGCGTGCAGATCGCACACCTGTGAGTTCACCATACAAGCCATAGTGATCTTGCAAATGCGCTAGCAAGGCGCGCTTGACTTCTGCCACCAAGGGCGGTGCCAAATGCTCGCCAGTGGCCAAGAAATGAACGATCTCGCGAAAGATCCATGGGCGACCTTGGGCAGCACGCCCCACCATCAGCGCATCTGCACCGGTGTACTTGAGCACCTGCAATGCTTTTTCGGGGGAGTCAATGTCGCCATTGGCCACCACAGGAATGTTCACAGCAGCTTTCACAGCAGCGACCGTGTCGTACTCGGCAAAACCTTTGTAGCCTTGCTCGCGCGTGCGGCCATGCACTGTGACCATTTGAATACCAACACTTTCAAAGGCCTTGGCCAATACCAATGCATTTTTTTCGGTGGCACACCAGCCAGTGCGCATTTTTAATGTCACGGGCACGCCGCGTGGCGCGCAAGCTGCGACCACCGCTTCTGCAATTTCAATGGCCAGTTTTTCGTTTTGCATCAGCGCTGAACCCGCCCACTTATTGCAAACCTTTTTGGCAGGGCAACCCATGTTGATGTCAATGATCTGCGCGCCCTGATCGATGTTGTAGGCCGCTGCTTCTGCCATCATGGGCGCATCGGTGCCAGCAATTTGCACGGCAATGGGCCCAGGCTCTCCATCGTGGTTGGCACGGCGCGAAGTCTTCAAACTTTTCCACAAGTCTTTGCGCGATGTGACCATTTCACTCACTGCGTAGCCTGCACCAAACTGTCTGCACAATTGGCGAAACGGCCGATCTGTGACGCCTGCCATGGGCGCTACAAAAATAGCATTGGGTAAAACGTAAGGTCCGATTTGCATGGACATGGAGAAAGAGAACCGATGGTGATTGCTTAAAAAGGAGGCACGATTGTAATTGCTTACATTTTGAGCAAGGGAATTATTTTTGAAGAAATTTCAAAATAGAAACCTTTGGCTACACTCTGAGGCAAATGGACGCATGGCTATCACCTCTCTTTGCACAACTCATGGCATGGTTGGCATTGCCTGAACACGGC